>VAPL010717208.1_pt1 | contig 83397 bp, 68 predicted proteins | sample 3395061 | NCBI WGS metagenome assembly VAPL01 (sample SAMN08290444, study PRJNA428436) | hydrothermal vent metagenome | isolation source: Deep-sea hydrothermal vent chimney 2 | place: Pacific Ocean: Juan De Fuca Ridge | depth 2182 m m | reverse complement strand
GGCCTCATGCCTCCTGCTGAGGTCCCTATTTTTATTATCTGCTCTAAAGCCTTTTTTTTGTTTGTTTTAAATGAAGTATCCAGGGCTTCTTTCTCAGCAAGGACTTCTTTAGCAATTTCTACCAATTCATTTAATTGTATCTCTTCTTGGTTTACTTCATCTTTTAAGCTCTCCGGTTTGAATTCTAATGCTCCCATTGCCCTTTTTCCGACATAACATAATCTTTCGACAGGCGTAAAATCATTTATTGATTTTCCGTTTTGCGCCAACCAAATATCTATCAATTTATTCCCGAACTTGTCAGGTAATGAATCTGCTAATAATCCAGGTAGTTTTTTGAATGTTATTTCATTCAAGTGTGGGAATGAATATATTCGATTTCCATTTTTTAACTTTTCGAGAGGCATGGTTATTGGTGCTAAATCAATCTCCATATCGATGAATTTCTTTTCAAACTCGAAGATTGCTAAATCTCGTTTGGCATCCCATATTACTACGCCAACGTTGTGACCCCAAATCCTAATTTCCGCAGATACCATTTACTTACTTTTTTTTGACGATACTCTTTTTCGCATCTTGCCTTTTAATTTAACTAATTCAATTGGGCTTATTTCCTCTTCAGGAAATACATATGCTATGTTTTGAAGTAAATCTAAATTTCTTAGTATTTCTATTAGTGATGATAGGTTTACTCCATTTCCTCTTTCAATTTTACTAATTGCAACTCTACTCAATCCGGCTTTAGTAGCTAATTCCAATTGCGTTAGATTTTTCTTTATCCTGTGCTGCTTTATCCTTAATCCTACCTCAATCTCTATTCTTTTGTTTGTTAATTCATACCAATCCATAATGTATACATTTAATTACATTAAACTCCATATACTTCTTTTATGTATATATTTATTTACTTAGCGCAAATTTATGAATAACATAGCACAACGACAACTAATATTTACATATGAATGAAATATGTGTTATAACGAATATAATAATATACATTATAAAAAAGACCTGTTTTAAAGGAATGGATATAATGCAGAAGATTAACCCAAATAAATCAGGAGATAATAATTAAAAGGCTAATAATACGGATAGATAAGACTGCCTACCCTGCTTTTCCAACTGGCGGTCGAGGAAGGGAATAGATTAATTAAACACCAAGGATAATTTTTTATTCTTTATTTTTGAGCTTTTCATTGTTGAATCCACTCCGAAAACACGCAAAATCAAAAAAGTCAATATTCGGAGTGGATCCATTATTAAATGTCTTAATCCTAAATTTCAGGCGATCAATTCATTGCATGAATTTTGAATTCAGATATTATCTCCTCATAAAATTATCTATTTCTAATATTGACTCTTTTGTTTTTTCTTCTTGCACAAAATGTCCACAGTCAAATTCCTTGATTTCAGCATCTTGCAATCGATCTTTCCATTTATCAAGATATTTTGTGGTGATAAATTCATCCTTCATTCCCCATAAGATTAACCATTTTCTATCTGCCAATTTGTTTAACTGTTGCCATTGACTTTGATACCAGTCAGAGGAACCAACCAATGCTTTGGCAATGTTTAATAATGGTATTCTTGATTGCCTATTGGGAAAAGGTTTTATATAGTGATTATGTGCCTTTTTGGATAAATTCTTTTTATCTGCGAAAACTTTTTTGAGTAAAACTTTTGGTGAAAAATTCATATTGAGATAAAGAAATTTGCCTAACCAATTATTAACAATTTTGTCAATTTTTTTAGCACTTTCATCATTTTTAGTAGCCCAAAGAAAACTGTTCATTAAAACTATTTTTTTAATTCTGTCTTGATTCTCGATTCCGGCTGCCAGACCAATTGGGCCACCAAAGTCGTGAACAACAAGGGTGATATCTTTCAGGTTCAGTTTCTTGAAGAATTCACCTAAGTTTTTTGCATGGTCTTGCGGTGCTCCGGAAAACATTTTCGGCTTATCTGACAGACCAAAACCTAAATGATCCATGGCAATACATCGATAATCAGAAGACAATCCTTTGATAATATTCCGATATAAAAATGACCATGTAGGCGTTCCATGAACAAATACTATGATATCCCCACTACCTTCATCTACATAATGCATATTACCTTCCTCGAGACGAACGTATTTGCTTTCAAAAGGATAAAGTGAATCATCGAGCCAGTTTTTTGCATTCAATCTTGAATTCATAATAATTAGGATTTAAAGTGATAACTAACTGTTTCAAATTTTAATTGTGAAACAAAGTTCATTCTTTCAATCCTTTTGATTCTTGGTATAAACCAAAATTTCATGGAAATTTTAAATATGCACGCTATTCATAAGTTTGCTAAAGTTGGTGGAATCAATCCGAAGATAAGAGGCAATGTCTTTTTGCGAGACCATATTAAGTAAATGAGGGCTTCTGCTGACGAAAGCCTTGAAACGTGTTTCTATATCGAAAGCCATTAACTCATGATGCCGATGCAACACGCCCATTAAAAAGAACTCGGTGGCCTTACGAAATAGCGTTTCAATTTCCCTGTATTCCTTCATTAATAGCTGATGCTTCTCAAATGAAAGTCTTAAGAATTTACAATCAGTAATTGTCTCCAAAAAGTATTTTGATGGAGTTTGGGTAAAAAAAGATTCAGGAATCCCACTGAAAGAAGGGGCATATACAAAAGCAATTACATGTTGCTTATCTTCATGGAGATAATATGACTTCTGAATTCCATCAACCACATAATAAATAAACCGTTCTGTTTGCTCAGGGGTAGTCATGATGGTTTTTTTTGGTAAAGTATATTCCTTCCAATGAGAAATGTACTCATCCAAAATATCACCATCAACCTTATGAAATTCAGACAAAAATGTTCTCATTAAAAAAAATATTATTGATAGTTAAGGCACAACTTTCCCGAGATATACATTTTTATCAAATCTGCTCTGCGAATTTTTGCATTGAGGAGAATAAAAGAATTATTCCCTTGTGGGAATCTCCAACAATTCGTTTCTTTTTCCTATCCCGATTGAAAACAATTAGACACTGTTTTACTCAACTGGGATTTTGACTTTTACATCTGACCATTCGCAAACAACCAATACCCTTGGGCCGACTTCTTCAAACCTTATGGTAAATTGCTCAACGGATTCATTGCTTTTTTCTACCTGAACCATGGTTTTTAAGACGTCAAGACTATAATCAGGATCAGAATAACCCCACTTGCCTACTTCAGAATTTAATGATATTTCGAATTCATGTTCACCTGACACGGCATACATGCGATAATTTCCAGCTGGTATTTCTTCACCATTGAATAATACGTCTCGATCAAATGAAATTTCTGTAACCTCATTGGCACCAAGCCGCCAATATTCTCCATAAGGCAACAACGCACCGTCTTCTTTAGTACCAAAAATTAATCTTTCTTTTTTCGAAGGTCTGCTATATGAGATTTCTATAGAGATATTATTTTTCGCATACTTTACATGTCCGGCAGGACTCAGGGTTCTATTTCTGTGATTTAAATAAATAAATCCTATAACTATTATTAGCACAAAAACCCCTATCCCTATAAATATTTTCTTTTTCATAATATTAAATTTTAGTTCTTAGCTATCAATATGCCAACTTAAAGAACAATAATCAGACTACTTGAAAATTAAATTTATTAAAAAGTAATTAATTACCAATAAATATCGAATCTAAAACAATGCGCTTACCTGCATTCTTCCAATGTGGATAGTTTCGTTCTCTTCCGATTTTCTACCTTCGTAGCTAATTGAAAGCTGCAATCCCAGCAGAATTTTTTTCTGCAACCTCATGTTCCACGAATAATTTTTTCCTGGCTGTAGCGCTTCCAACATCTCATAAGCCGCTGGGGTATTGACATCCCCAGAATATTGGATATCGCTAAATTTAAACAATGCATCCAACGACATTTTTGAAGCCTTACTAATCCTCAAGTTTCCAGCTAATTCCTGAATATTGGCTCTTTCTCCAGGCTCTTTATCGATGTTGACTTTGTTGGAATAACCATATAAAATGGACAACCTGAAGGTCTTGTTGGGCTGCCATGATATTTCGGGGAGAATTTTGCTTCTCTCAATGGTATATTTTCTGCCCTGCAAAAAATCTGAGTTACTGTTGGAGCTACCCCAAAGATATAATAGCCTGATGTTGTAATTTTTATTCAGGTTATATCTCGCATTGGCAGAGTAATCTTCTCTCCTACCACTTTCAAATCCCTGCGACATGAGTTGCTTTCGTGATGCCCTGAAATACCCAAAGTCTAACCCCAGCCCAGGGCTTGATCTGTTATAAAAAATTCGACTGCGTATTGTTTCTTTAAGGGAAAGTATATCCTGCTCGGGAATATCATTGTAAAACGGCAGTATTCTTGCGGTCAAATCGTCGTTGGTAATTCGTTTTACAATATTCCATGATGAGGTACTCGAAATTTTTGATAGCATTTTTTTTATCCCCCTCTCCTTCTTCCATGTTCTTGGCAATTCAATATTTAAACGATAATTAAAATTATTCTCGTAAGCAAATACAAACTCACTCGTTGGAATAAATATTTTTATATAATTCTTTTCATCAGGATTGATGGCGATATAAAACTCACTCAAGTCCTGAATCCCATCATTATTGTCATCTCTCCATGTATGGGTACCCTCACCGGTTGGCACCTGTACATAAATAAACTCGCGCTTCAACACCCTGCCATTCCCAATCGCATAAGTGAGGTCTGATCTGATATGACGTTTGAAAAAACTTGCGTACCAGTCTGTCCTGATAATAAGCGTTTCCTCTTTTTTTGGTGAACCGGAAACCAGATAATTGGTATTATTTCTATAGGTAAACAGGAAGTTCAGCCTTTGATGGGGATTAAAATCAGAGTTGATGAATAATTGAGTTGTACGTGAATCATTACCTTTAATCAACTCTCCAGCACGTGGACTTTTATCTTCTCTAATGCTGTAGGAAAGTCCAAATTTTATCTTTAGCGAGTCATTGCTATTTATAAAAAACATATGTTCTCTATAATTCATTGCTGTGCTGGTAATTGAATCTGAGATGTCCACTTCATTTTCATCAATAGTCAGTTGATAACCAGGCACAAAAATTTTTGTATTATAATATGCTTTTGCATTTATTCTGTTCCAGCTTGAGTTGAATGTTTCGGTAGCATTTCTAAGAAAAAAAGCATCCGATATAATTTGCAAATTTTTAATTGTCTGGGAGTAATCAAGATATTGCTGGGTTCCATCTATATATATGTCTCGTTTCCTTTTTACCATCTTGAATCCAACTCTATTTAAAGCATTTTTTTCTGCCCCCACATCGATTGTCATTATGTGATCTGCAGATTGGTCTTTACTCTCGATTGGCTTATAACTCCAATCCCTGTCAAATTCGATATACCTGAAACGATCAATAGCGTTGAAGTATTTATTGTCAAACTCATAATCAATCTTAGAGGAGAAAAAATAATTTTTCAAAAACCCAATTGGTCTGTTTTTAGATTCAAAGCCGCTCTTAATTGCAAATCCATCATCGTCATCTTTGTCCAAACCAGAAAATAAATTCAGATCATTTTTTGAAAAGGCCATTTCAGTATAAACACTTTCATACTTGCTGAGATCATAAGCTCCCCCAACCGTAATCATGTCTTTTCGGTTTGGAGCCGTAATATGAATAATAGGGGCGTAACTGCCCTGCGACACATTGCCAATTGGAGATACCCACTCGTAAATCCTGCCATTTGCAGTACTATTAGTGAGAATATAATCGCCATTTCCAATTCCTAATTCTGTATAGGTAACCCGATACAAGGTAGCCTCTGGATTTGTGGAATATCGAAATACCTGAACAGGATTGAAATCAAAATCTATTGTATCGACAAGTTCATACAAAACCTCATCAGGATTGTAGGGAGTCGCCTGCGCACTGACTTTTACTGCTCGATCCAGGTCATCTCCTATGTTACTCATCAATTCTTTGTCGTCATCATCGAGGTTAATGGTTAGCGGTTTATTTGGATTGTCCTTTTCGGAATAGTAGTTAAACGAAAAACTTGCCTTGCCTACTTGTTGATAATGGCTGCCTGTAATTATACTTCTGCTATAATTTTGATCTGAATATTCAACATCTATTCTTACTCTTGAAAACTTGGTGATAAGCACGTTGCTAGTAAACTGTATCTCAGCTTTGTTGTAATCAATTACATAATCATAATTAAAGCCCCTTTGCAGTTGCTTCCCATCAAGATACACCTTTTCGGAATTGGCCATAATGATGATAAAATCATTGGTGTTCGGAATCCGTATTCTGTATGGTCCGGCTACCCCTTCTTCTACTTCCAGCTGAATGGAGGCAAATTTTCCTTTTGCTACACTTATTCCCATTGAAGTCTCGGCCTTTGAGTTTTCACCAATATTATATTTAGTATTAATCATCCCTCCCTGTACATTTTTATAATATCTCAAGAAATTTGATTTGCGATTTCTTAATACGACATCTCCCCCTTTCAAAGAAAAATTGTCATTGTACAATTCCATATAAATATTATCAAAATCCTGGATCTGGGCCGTATTACCTTCTGGCTGAAAGGGTACATTTTGGTCTGTGATGGATGCCCTGATAAATAAATCATCACCCAATTTTCCATCCAGTTGAAGATTTAATGCAGAGTTCACCACTACATTTTGGGAGTTCCCGAAAGAAATACCTCTGCTCAGGCTGCCGCTTTTCTGAATATTTTCTGTTGGAAATAATTCTTCTTTTCTGTCCAGTATTCTTGCTTCACTGCTATTGTTTTCTGAGGAATAGACCAGTTGCTCTTTGTACTCAACCAGATTTTTTCGATGGTATGTCTTATGTAATTGATATGGAATCACCTGAAAGCATATCGTCACAGTATCTCCACTATCCGAATCGAAATATATCATCCCTGTATCCGGATTGTATTGAAAGCCCAGAGAATCAATATTATTAAAATAAATGCTTTCAGGAATTACAGTGAGAGAATCGAGTGATATCTCTGATCGGGTTATAATTATGGTCTTACATTTTTTTTGCTGAGATTGAGCATGACCCAAAAAGGGGATCATAAAAAAAACAAGTAAGCAATACCTTGCCATTAGACAAGCGGTAATTCTATGTAAAATGTTGTTCCATCTCCCACCTCGGAATTAAACCAAATCTTTCCATTGGCATGTTCTATCCCTTTTTTTACAATTGCAAGCCCTAACCCGCTTCCTGTATATTTGGTACTGAAGTTGGGTGTAAAAATTTTATCTTTTATATGATCGGGAATACCTATTCCATGATCTTTGATCTCAATTCTTACGATACCACTACTTAACTCTAGCAAGGAAACTTCAATTTTGGCGGTGGACTGGTTATGCGCAGCCTGGTATCCATTAATTATTAAATTGGAGAGTGCCCTGCCAAGCCATTTTCTATCACCTTCGATTATAAATTTTCCTTCTATAATTTTAGTTTCAATTTGTCCCAATTCTTTTTTGTTGTACAAATCTATGGTCTCTTTGAGTAGTTTGCTGATATCCAATTTTTCCAGCCTTGGGTCAGGCATCTTGGCAAAATCAGAAAAAGAAGTCGCAATATCACTGAGTGTCTCTATTTGATTGAGTAACGTGCCAATTTGCTTTAACTTTTTTTCAGATTTTTCATCATCATTACCATCCACTATTATTCTTTTCATATGCTGTAATGTCAGCTTCATTGGCGTTAGTGGATTTTTAATTTCGTGCGCAACTTGCCTGGCCATTTCTTTCCATGCAGTTTCTTTTTCGCTTTCGGCTAATGCTTTTTTACTTTCTTCCAGATTCAATAGCATCCTGTTATATTCTGCAACCATCAACCCGATTTCATCGTCAGATTTCCAGCTTAGAGGTTCATTATAAGCAGACAAAGAGGTACGCTTTATTTTCTGTGTTATTAAACGTAAAGGAAACGTAAGGCCTCTGGATACAATGAATGATACAAATAGAAATATGATAAATACGAATGTGAAAATATTCAATACATTGGAGAGCACTTCGACAATATTTCTTTCTAAATCTTTATGCGATGTAAAAAATGGCAAACTTAATATGCCTATGATTGAACCTGTATCGTAAGACCTTATGCCGACATATACAGTTTTATACTTCAATAATCCAACTTCTACTTCAAGAACAAAAGCCGATTCTTCTTCTTCAATAATCTTGATGTAGGCGAGAGGATTAATATTGCTGGATAATATTTCATTCTGATATATCTGAAAAAAGCTAGATGCTACCAGCCTTCCATTATTGATAAATACGTTAATATCTAAATCTGCTGTTTCTGCAATTTGAAATATTAAATCTGAAAATTCCTCCCTATCACCTTTGTATTCTTTAAGTGGCCCAGAAATTTCAGCACTGAGATTTTCGGCATATTTAAGGTATTGATTTTCCAGAGAAGATTTAAAGGTTTGAATTATAATACTCATAGTCGTGATGCTAACGACAATGAGTGGAGTGAAAAATGCAAAATTCAAATACAATTGAATTTTTGTTGCATAATTTATTTTAATGTGCTTAATGCTTTGGTAAATTGTTACAACAATTAGAATAATTAATATTGAGAAAACATAAACCAGAAAAAGAAAACTAAAATTGGCAAATCTGGCTTTGAGGGATTCTTTTTTTACAGAAATAATTACAAACTTATCTCCCTCTCCCCTAAATGCGAGATGATTAAATCCACCAATTTTAACACTTTTATCAAATAAAATGTCAGCCTTTTCAATGAATGTGGGTAAGTTCTTTCGGTAGTTAAAATCTCCAAAATTGTATTGCAATTCACCACCATTAAATACGCCATAACTAAACTGGCCTATCTCATCAATCTGCTGAGCATAGAGATTTTCATTTGACAAGAGCGGAAATACAGAGTTTGGTACGAATCTTTTTTGGGTCAAATCCAATAAAACATAACCTATTAATTGCCCGCGATCTTTAAGTTCAACAAAAGTCAGATATCTAATAATTGCCTGACCCCTTGCTTGATTAATAAAATACAAGCCCTCTGTCTCTGTTGCAAATTCACTCAATCTTAACATTAAGTCATTATAATTGTCTTTGATATTAAATTGTTCAAATGGGTCTCCCCTAGAATTGAATGCATAAATTTGAATGTCAAATTTATCAAGATTGTGTAAATACTCTCTCCTAATTTTCTTTTCAATTATTAGTTTTGACGCATAAGGACTTAATATTCTATTTTTAATATATATATCTTCTCTGATTTTTTGTGCCACATCTGACAATTGGAGTTCAGTAAAAAAATTTCTTTCTACCAACAACTGATTTGCCAACCGCGACTTACTATAGTCAGTAGTATTTTTACTAAATTGATAATTAGCATAAATACCTATGATAGCACCAGGTAGACCAAATGAGAAAAAATAAATGAAGGTGAGGTATTGAATTTTACCTATGAATTTTGGCAATTTAAAAAATTTGATGCCAAGAAAAAACAGAGAATTTACCAATATGATTAATGCAAATTCCCACCGCAAAACCAGGGCAAACAAGAGAAATAATATCAAGCCAAGCAATAGAGAAAATACATACCTTCTTCCTCTAAACCTTACCAATTGGAGATAGAGCCTAAAACAAACATGCGAGAAAAGGAAATAGACCACCACACTGATAAAAAATATCAGAAAGCTAATTACCTTGAGATAATCAAATTCGAGATTTTGTGTGATATCCATTGACCATTGCGAGTCAAAGTTTAAAGTTTTTAAAGTTTGATGATGTACGCCAAGCCAAAAGAAACTGAAAAAAGCACAAAGTATCGAGATAATAAATTGAGTACGCTTATCACTTTTTATGATGCTTCTGACTATACCCGATTTAAAAAAATTGTTAAATATGTAATTCCCCAAGATTAGGAGTGAAACCATATTTAATAGCAAATCACCTAGAGACGGATTGACCAGAGAGGATGCATAATGTTTGGGGTCAAAAAGATCAAGGTAAACAATATCAAAAAAGTATCCGCTTAACAGCATCAAACCTCGTAAAATAAGAAGGCAGGAAATTAAAAATAAAAATCCGCGGCTAACATTTCCATCATTGACAAATACATTTAGCCTCTGTTTAATAAAAATGCCAATAAATACAAAAGAGCATATAATTAAGAAAAGGACAATTCTATTTGTTTTTTGTTCAGAGTTAGAATAAGTGACGCCAAATTTTACTGAAAACAAATTTTCTCCATCTATTTCTACGACGAGAAAATCTTCATATAGAGAGGTATCTGCAATTTCAAAATTTGTCGCTGTGAATAAGTTTTTGTTGTAGGTATTTTTTAAATATTCATTGATTACAGCAGGGTGTTCTTTTAAGGGGATTAAATATACGATTTCGAAATTTTTACTTCCATGGAGAAATTGTTCCTTTCTCACCACAAATATTCCATTGGCCGTTTGCACGTAGGAGAGTTTAAAATCTCCAATCACATCTCTGTATTTGGGAGTAAAAAGATTATTTGACCAAAATATTATTCGTTTATTGGAATATATGTAATATGGGTAATTGGCCCTCAGCAATAATGACTTGAACGACAAACTTGGCGAATTGAGGATAGTTTTCTTCAGCTCGGCTATCTGATTGTCGATAGAAGATATTTCTTTTTGCAGCTTTTTTGTTACTACAATTACGTTTTGTTGCGGAGTATTTTTAACATCAATAAAATAATGTTTATATGCTAAGGCAGATATAAAAAATACTATTGAAAACCATAGATAAGTATATATTTTACCCCTCGTTGCGCTCACTTCATCATAACTGTTGATTCCTGATAAAATTATAAAACAAGGAGGAGAGTTGTATAATAAATCAGATAAGAATTAATGAATTGTCTGAGATCAAACTTCCTCAAGTTTACGTTTGTGCTCTTTGCTCTTTTTATACCAAAAGAAGCCAATGATTAAGGCCAATAAATATGGGGTTACAAATAAATACAAAATTCCAAAATTTAGCTTTGAGGCAAATCCAATCCCATCAACATTTACATTAGTCTCCACAGATGCCTTGCACATAGCACATTGAGCCAAGAGGTTAACCGAGCCAATCATCACCAAAATCCATGAAATCACGAGTATCAAAAATGTTTTTATCATGCCATTTGCTGTTTAGTGAATATAGTATGGGCTGATCATGAGATAAATTATAACTCCTGTAATAGACACATACAACCATACCGGAAGCGTAAATTTTACCAATTTTTTATGTAACTCAATTTTTTCGGTGATTGCAAAGTAAATTGCAAACAGTACTAAGGGGACTACAAAAAATGATAACAATATATGTGAAGCCAAAAGGAAGAAATAAATATTTTTTATCATCCCTACGCCACCAAATTTTGTTGATTCTACATTTGAATGGTATATCACATAAAATATTAAAAATAATGACCCTAGTAGAAAGGCGCTAATCATGCACACTTTATGTAGGGATACTTTCCCTGTTTTTATACAATAAAATCCAGAAATCAAGGATACCACAGTTAGCGTGTTGATGATGGCGTTGTAAAAAGGAAGGTCAAATATCCAGGGCTGTATTTCATGGGCATCGGCTTTTGGTAAAATCAAAAATATGCCTACAAGCAATGGAATCAGAACTGAAATGGTGATAAAAATCCACTTGAATACTTTATTGTTCTCAGTCATTTAAATATATTATTGCTGTTGTTTCAATATTTTTAATTCCAAAATCAGCTTGTCAACTTCCTCTGTTTCAGAACTATTGTAAATACTTCGTATTTTTCTCTCAGTATCAACCAAGGCAAAATTTGTAACTGGATCAGTTGTATTTTCTATCAATGCGATTTCGCACTTTAGAAAATCATAAAATATAGTTCCATCAGCATAAAAAATACCAGTAGTACTTTTGTTCAATCCCATACTGCCACAAAGTAATTCTATCTCTTTGGTGTCAGCAATATTTCCTTTTAGCAAAAGTGCAAAATAAGGAGGATCAATTTCATAAAATGCATCTTGAATTCTTACCAGTTGAATGATTATTTTTCTTAATTGCGCATTGTTTTTTACTTCCAATACTCCATAAACCACATACTCACTATTGCGATATGAATTTAATTGTTGGGTTAATGTACCATCAAAATTAATATCTGAAACTATATGAGGGCTATCAGAATTTAAGCATCCGGGGATTCCATTTTCAAATAAGTATGGTACTTCAAATGTGTTTGTGCCAAAAAATTTAAGAAATACAAATACAGAGGCGGGTATGATGAGAGTAAATATTAATAGTATTAGTTTTTTCATTTAGCAAAAGCTTGAGCAATATGAAACTAAAAACGTCAGCGTTCAAACTAAATATGTTCGCTGACATTCCTGTTTTTAATTATTGCTTTTATCTTACTTCAAGAATAGCTCCTCCTTCGTAAATCAATGCAATGCAAAGCCAGACGACAAATATTAAAGGCAATGCGATTGACCAAATCAATACTTTCCTTTCATGCTTCAAGTGCATGAATTCTGAGACTATATAAAATGCTTTGACAAATGTGAGGCCTACGAAAATAGAGATTTTCATTAATTTCCAGTGTTCAGGTAAAGTAAAGGCAAATACGAATTCAATGATTGTTATTACCAATAATAACCCTGCTATTTTCCAAAGTTTACTAATTTCATCCTTATTGGCCGGTGGTACCTTAATCTGTGAAATTTCATCTAATAATGCCATATTATTCTAATTTATATCAAGTAGAAAAATGTAAAAACAAATACCCAAACAAGATCGACAAAGTGCCAATAGAGTCCGATCTTTTCGACCATTTCATAATGACCTCTGCGCTCATATGTACCTACCGCTGCCTGGTAAAAAACCATAATGTTTAGTAATACACCACTAAGTACATGAGTCCCGTGAAAGCCGGTAATGAAGAAAAACAGATCTGCAAATAGCTGCGGCCCATATTCATTGACCAGTAAATTTGCACCATGTATTGTTGTACCATCGGCAAGTGTGAGCCCAAGCTCCGAACCATGGATAAAATGTGCCCATTCCCAAGCCTGACAGCCTAAAAATGCAATCCCTCCAAGGATTGTCCAAAGCATCCATTTGACAACATTTTTGCGATCCATGCGATGACCTGCTTCTACCGCAAGCACCATTGTCACACTACTCATAATGAGTATAAATGTCATAATACCCACAAACATCAATGGTATGGAAACACCATGAAGAAATGGGACAGCATCAAATACTTTTTCCGGAATAGGCCAGTAATCATGTGATGCCACATAATCTGCCAAATTTCCATCATAGGCCCTATGACTATACCTCAGTAAGCCATATGTTATGAGCAATCCAGAAAATGTGAAAGCATCTGACAAAAGGAAGAACCACATCATGAGTTTTCCATAACTTGCCTTAAGAGGTTCTATTCCACCTCCCCATAGGTTTTTATCGGAATTTTTAACTACAGCTGTTGATGCCATTTGGGTTAGTTTTTTGTTATAAATTTAATAATAAGAATAAATATAAGTACAACCAAAGGCCTCCTAAAAAATGCCAATAGGTCATACACATTTCTATTTGTACAAGATCTTTGGATTTTATTTTTGATTTTAACGAAGACATTAATGTGATTAATAGAAATATAATTCCACTCACAATATGCAATCCATGAAGCCCTGTAAATATATATATGAAGGATGCCGAAGCATAGTTACTCACGAAGTACACATCATTTTTCACCAATTCAGACCAAGACAAATACTGTCCTATAAGAAAAATAATGCCAAGTATCACGGTGACCGTGAGCATTAAAGTGATTTTTTTTAAGGCATCCTTTTTCGCCGCCAAATAAGCCAAATGCATAGTAAGACTACTAATTGCAATGATTACTGTATTGACAATAAATATTGGGGGCAATTCAAAAGAAAGCCAATTTCCATCTGATTGTTTTACTATGTATGCGCTGGTCAATGCGGCAAAAAGCATAACAATAGTCACAATAAACAACCAAAGCGCAAATTTTTTCGGATGCATGGCCAGCATCGGCTTGGGTTTTTCGATATGTATATTTTGATCTACCATTATAACTTATCAACTAAATAAGCAATCTGAACAATGGGTAAATATAAAAATGAACCGTACATTATTTTCAAAGCTGACTTTCGGGAATTATCTCTCATCAGGCTAAAAGTTTGAGCTAAAAATAAAACTCCGCATACAGTTGCGATAATAGCTGAATTAATACCAGCAAGCTCAAATTTGGCGGGCAATAATCCCAGCGGCAATAAAAATAATGTGTAAATCATGATATTAATAGCCGTTCTCATATCCTTTTTTCCTCCTGAAGGTAAAAGCTTAAATCCCGCTTTTTTGTAATCTTCATCTGCAAGCCATGCAATTGCCCAAAAATGTGGGAACTGCCATATAAACTGAATCCCAAAAATTATTAGTGCTTCATATGAAATACTACCGGTAGCTGCCACCCAGCCTAACAAAGGAGGCAATGCGCCAGGAATAGCACCAACAAAAACTGCAATAGGCCCTACTCTTTTCAAAGGTGTATAAGCAAAACAATACATCAGCATTGAGAACAAGGAAATTAGAAAAGTCAATAAATTTGTTACGATTAGAATCATCACAAATCCAACGGTAAGTAAAATTATCGCATAAATGGTCGCCTCTGTTTTAGTTACCCTATTGGTTGGTAATGGACGGCCCATTGTTCTTTTCATTAATTTATCATAATCCTTTTCCAAAATTTGATTTATAGAAATAGAACCTCCACTTACTAGAAACCCCCCAATACAAAATGCAATGAACTGCCTCCAGTCAACTATCCCATTATTCCCAAGGATGTATCCAAACCCTGATGAAAAGGCTACCAAAAAGCTCAATCTAAACTTTAATAGTTCAAAATAACTCTTTAGCTTCATAGTCACGAATGAATACAACTCCACTCTGTCAGTAGTTCCTACCATATTAACTTATCACAATTTTATTTGTTGAATTAACAATTATCAAATACATATAGTATAGTACTCCAAATATAATAGTACTGAATAGTAAATGAATTGGCTGAATGAATGGCGGAATACCAAAATATGCCATAGCAACTCCACTCAGTATTTCTATGGAAATTAATACCAAAATATATTTTCCGATTTTTTTTAATAATAGAGATTGATGCCCATTTTTCAATATTGAATATAACAACCATGCATGAACTCCAATAATGAGTATTGAGAATGATCTATGAATCAAAAAATTCATACCTGTTTTGCTAATCCATGTTTCTCGAAATGCAAATGAAAGGTCTGCTGCAATGACATCAATTGCTTCTCTCACCTGGGTTCCGAGTATAATTTGAACTGCCATCGCGATCAAACATATTACAGTTGTTGTAATAATCATCTTCTTTTTATCAGGTGCAGAAGAACTAATTGAGGCTTTTCTTATTCTGAAATTGATATAAATTAAAAACAAGACAATCACCAAGGCAAGTATCATATGTATAGTGATCACCCAAGGCATAAGGTTGGTAGATACAACAATTGACCCGATCCATCCTTGAAATCCTACCATAAGAAATGTAGCCATGGACAAATAGAATACAGGCTTATCTTCCTTTAGATAAGAAATAGAACCAATCATCATTGCAAATATTAACAGACCTATTGAGGCTCCAAGTAAGCGATTTGCATATTCTGTCCAGGTTCTGCTTACATTAAAATCCTCCTCAATTAATATTGATTTATCATTAATAATTTCATTGGCCTTTTCATTCATCCCAAAATAATTCAAATATTTTGCGAAACGAACATTTTTATCGTGCCTATAGCTTGCATAATAATCCTTGTAATCCGCAGGTAGCTCAGATACATCAGTTGGAGGTATGAAACTCCCAAAGCATTTTGGCCAATCGGGACAACCCATTCCTGATCCTGTACTTCTTACAATTCCTCCAACCAATATTAGAAAATAAACAGCAATTAGAGTTATAAAACTCAGCCTCCTAAAAACAATATGTTTTTTATTTTGAGTCATTAAGACTTTGAAGCTGCTTTCTCTTCATTTAATAATTTTTGCTCATCTGGAAAATTAGATTCCTGCGTTTCAGAAAAAGGCACATTCTGCGGAATAAAATCTTCTTTAGCTCCAGGCTTGCTATAATCATAAGGCCATCTATGAACTGAAGGAATTTCTCCAGGCCAATTGCCATGCTTTGGGTTTCTCGGTGTGGTCCATTCAAGGGTATTGGATCCCCATGGATTCGCAGGAGCCTTTTTACCTTTGTACATGCTATAAAAGAAATTGAAAAGGAAAATAAATTGTGCAATGAAAGTTAAGAACGCCGCTATGCTAACAAATGAATTTAAATCCACAAAGGTACTAAAGGCATCAAAATTAGTAAATGAATAATACCTCCTTGGGAACCCAGCAATTCCGATATAGTGCATTGGGAAAAATATCATATAAACCCCAATAAACGTGAACCAGAAATGGATATAACCTAATTTATCATCCATCATCCTACCAAACATTTTTGGAAACCAATGATAAACCCCTGCCAAAAGACCAAAAAATGCTGCGCTACCCATTACCAAATGAAAATGAGCAACAATAAAATAAGTATCATGCAGTTGGATATCTATAGCAGAATTCCCCATATGCAAGCCGGTAAGTCCTCCTGAGATAAAAAATGATACCAAGCCAATAGAAAAAAGCATGGCCGGTGTAAAAATGATATTACCTTTCCACAACGTAGTAAGGTAATTAAAAACCTTGACAGATGATGGCACAGCAATAATCAAGGTGAGCAACATAAATATCGAACCCAGAAAGGGGTTCAATCCACTCACAAACATATGATGAGCCCAGACTACAAATGATAGTACTGTTATTCCCAACATAGAAATGATCATGGCCTTGTAGCCAAAAATTGGTTTTCTACTGTTGGTTGATATAATTTCTGAAGTTATTCCTAAAGCAGGAAGCAAAACGATATATACTTCTGGATGACCAAGAAACCAAAATAGATGTTGAAATAATATTGGGCTTCCTCCCATATTTGGCAGAGCTTCACCAGCAATATAAATATCAGATAGGTAAAAACTTGTCCCAAAACTACGATCGAATATCAATAGTAGTGCTGCTCCCAATAGTACAGGGAATGACAGTAACCCAATACATGCTGTAAGGAAAAAAGACCATATTGTCAAAGGAAGTTTCATAAATGACATTCCTTTTGTTCTTAAATTTATAATAGTAGTTATATAATTAATACCACCCAAGAGTGTTGAAACTATAAATAATGCCATGGATACTAACCACAATGTCATACCCAATCCTGAGCCTGACATTGCTTGTGGCAATGCGCTCAATGGTGGATATATCACCCAACCACCAGATGCCGGACCTGTTTCTATAAATATTGAGGCAAACATGATTACACTCGAGACAAAGAAAAACCAATATGAAAGCATGTTCATAAATCCGGAAGCCATGTCTCTGGCTCCAATTTGGAGTGGAATTAGGAAATTGCTAAATGTGCCACTTAGTCCAGCAGTAAGTACAAAAAAGACCATGATAGTACCGTGCATTGTTACCAGAGCTAGGAAAAACTCAGGATCTATTTTTCCTGTAGAAGTTATCCATTTGCCCATTAGTGGCCTTAGCCATTCGAGTTGTACATCAGGAAACCCAAGCTGAATACGGAACACTACGGACATAAATCCACCTATCAGCGCCCAAATTATCGCAGTTATCAGGTATTGCTTAGCGATGGTTTTATGATCGGTAGAAAAAACATATTTTGTTATAAAATTACCCTCGTGCTCATGTGAGTGGTCTTCTACCTCATGATTAATAGGTTCACTTACTACTGTTGAATCCATATTATAATATTTTTTTAATAATTAGTGACAGTTGTCAGTTCAATATTGTTGATTCACTTTGCGATTTTATCATGGCAAGTTCTTTTAAGTTCTCTGGAACTTGAGCCATATATTCCGGGTTTTTAGATAACCAAGGCACTTGTTCTGCTTTCCACTTTTCGTAGTCTTCAGGCTCCTCTATCACAATTATAAAACGCATAGAAAAATGTCCTTTACCACATATCTCGGTACAGGCAATTTCATAATTAAATTCTGGATTGCCCGTTTCCACTCTCATCTCTTCCGTAGTTTTTGTGGGTACAAACCAAAATCTTGTTGGCATGCCCGGTACAGCATCCATTTTCAATCTGAAATGTGGAGCAAACACAGAGTGAATAACATCTCTTGCTCTGATTTTAAATTCTACAGGTTGCCCTTTGGGTAGATGCAGCTCTCTTGGCATAAAATCGTCAAATGAGGCTCGATCAGTAAAATCTAATCCAAATTCATTTGTAGCATCAATCTTTCGGAAATCATATGAGCCCAGAATTTCGTCTTTACCAGGGTATCTTACTTTCCATGCAAACTGATATCCCATTATTTCCACTACCTCTGCGTTTTCAGGAGCAGGGGCCATCACTTTGTTCCAAACAACCAAACCATAAACGACTAGGACAGTCAATACTATTGCCGGCACTACAGTCCAAATTATTTCAAGCTTGTTATTGTCAGGGAAATAAAATGCTCTTCGGGAAGCATTGTGTCGATATTTATAAGGATAATAAAAAAGTAAAACCTGTGTAATAATAAAAACTACACCGGTAATGGCAGTAGTAACCCAAAACATGCGATCAGTTAGCACTCCATGCTCTGAGGCAATGGGCAATTGATATATATCGAAGGTTTTAATAGAATACCAAATAAACAATATCAAACTGAAAACCATGAAAACCATACCAATTACGGCATTAGTTTTATTGAAACCGCTGCCTACTTTTTTATCAGATTCATTCATGACATTGACCAATGTATGCAATCTGAAAATTAGAAGCAGGATAATAAGAATGAGGAATACGCCGACTCCAATGGAAAATCCAATCATAATTTTAAGCTATTACTTTATGAACTTTTTGGGAGTGAATGCAGGAATAGAAAATACTACCAATAAATTTTATTCCCACTTCACTAAATACTTTATAAACTCACGGTTTTTCGTGATAATTTTTTGGTGCTACTAAATACGATGATGAAGACTTTCTTCAATCATCGGGTGATTTCGAGCAACAACAGGCGCCTTAGATAAAGTACGCAATACAACATATATAAAACTGACTGCAAATATGGCAGCCATTCCAATTTCGATAAATCCAAAACCCCCATTTTCGCTTAATGATCCAGGAGTGATCATTAAATAAAAATCAAACCAATGTCCAATAAGAATTACCGAACAAACAACTTTGAGGAATATTGTATGCCTTTTTGCATCTCTGGTCATCAGGAATAAAAAAGGGAAAATAAAATTTAAGAATAGATTGACAAAAAATACCCATGCATAATTGTCGCTATTTAGTCGCTCAACAAAATATACTGTTTCTTCTGGGATATTTGCATAATAAATCAGTAAAAATTGTGAGAACCATAAATATGCCCAGAAAATACTGAAGGCAAACAAGTACTTTCCCAAATCATGTAGATGGCTTGAAGATAATTGCATTAGATAACCTTGATCTCTTAGCCAAACAACCATTAGGGTGATCGCTGCCAATGCAGAGACAAACCAACTTGAGAAAACATACCAGCCAAACATGGTACTAAACCAATGGGTATCGATAGACAGCACCCAATCCCAGGCAGCAGTAGAAGATGTCACTGCAAATACGATAATGAAAACTGTTGAGTAAATTCTAATTTTCCCCCAATGTGCCATCCCACCATTCATATCTTCCTTCAAAGATTCATTACGAATAAATCGGTACATCAATATCCATACTAAAAAATACACAACCATTCTTACTAAGAAAAATGGAAGGTTAAGATATCCCTGTTTACCGGCAATTATTGCATCATAGTTTTCTCCACCTTCAATATAAAGTGAACTATCTAACCAATGAAATACATGGAAGTGAGAAGGCCCGGCAAAATTTGATAAGCCGAAAATTACTAAGGTAAGTCCAAATGCTACATACAACCAACCACCAAATGCTTCCGGTATTCTTTGGAAATAAGCTGACCATCCTGCTTGAGAAGCATATTGCAGCGCCAAAAACAAGACCCCGGTAAGCGCAATTCCAACAAAGTAAACGTTGTTTATCCAGAGATTAACCCAAACTCTATGTAGCCAATGGTAATGATGTCCGGCAGCTTCAGCTTCTTCATGGCCCCCAAAAGCTACAAGCAAAATTCCTATCACCACAAAAAGCACGCCTACCAATTTGGCGATTAACAGCTTTTTTTTAAGCTCAGTGGTAAAAATAAATTTATCTTCAGACATGATGATCTTTTAAGTTATTCTTAGTTTTGATTTTGTAATACGCTAACATATCGTGCAATTTTCCATCGCTCTTCAACAGATACCTGAGAGGCATGAGGCATCATTCGGCCTCTACCATGTGTAATTGTATGAAATACTTGACCTTCTGGTAATTCCTTAACTCTGCCCAAATTATACGCCGGAACACCCATCATTACTTTCCCTACAAGTCCATCACCTTGTCCACTTATTCCATGGCACGATACGCAGTATATTCCATACAGCATTTTTCCTTGATCAAGAATTTCTGTTGTTGAATCTAATGGGTTTACCAATACCCTGCCAGCGTACGCTGCACTATCTTTGTGGATTCTATAAGGTAGATATCCATTCTCATTTCTTTTCACTGTATTGGCTACAGGTTCTCTCATATTCATATTATGAGGGTTGTTGGGGTTGCTATTATAATATTCTCCCAGACCGTCTTCTCTGTTACTCAGCCATTGCCCCTGTCCTTCATCGGTAATTTGACTCAACCCTTCGTATGGAACAGAATGATACATATTTGGTGCATATTCTAATCCTGTAAAATCATCCTTGGCTTCACAAGACAATAAAACAATACCTCCCAGTACAATGAGTAATATGCTATGAATATTACTTTTATTCATTATAATAATTTTTTAACTGAAACTTTTTTCATTTACTTCTTCAGCGCCAGATTGAGATACAATCTTACTTATCTCATCCTTTGCCAATTTATTTTCTGCCAAGTCAATAGCGATAACATGTTTATCATCAGTAATTCGTATATCAAAAATCCTTGGTTTTTTATGGGGTTTTAAATCGCTTGCGATGAAGAATGTAGCTACCATGCCTAGTGCACTTAATAATACTGTTATCTCAAATGAAATCGGAATAAAAGGTGGCAATGAAGCATGGTTCTTTCCTCCAATAATCATTTGCCAATCATACCCCATCATCCAGAACTGCATCAACAGTGCTAACGACAATCCCAATACGCCAAAAGCAAATGCTGCTCTGGGTAATCGCGAATGTTTATACCCAAGCGCTTCATCAATCCCATGAATCGGAAAGGGCGAAAATACTTCATGTATTTTTACATTGGCCGCTCTAATACTTTTTACAGCTTTTAGCGCCATGTCATCATCTCCATAAACGCCTACAATATATGTGTTACCCATTGCCATTTATTTTATTGCTTTGTCAGATGTAGAAGTAGATTTAAGAATACTTTTCACCTCTGCCATATTGATTACAGGGAAAAATTTAGCAAATAAGAAAAATGCTGTGAAGAACAATCCAAAAGTGAACAAGTAATCTCCAACATCATAAAAGGTCGGATAAAACATTGCCCAACTACTTGGTAAATAATCTCTGTGAAGTGAGGTTACAATGATTACAAATCGTTCAAACCACATGCCAATATTCACAACTATTGAAAGCACAAAAGTCGCCCATAAACTTGTCCTGATTTTTTTGAACCAAAACAATTGCGGTGAAACAACATTGCAAGTCATCATAGTAGCATAAGCCCACCAATATGGGCCTGTTGCTCTATTAAGAAATGCATATTGCTCTGCCGGAACTCCAGAATACCAGGCCATAAATAATTCTGTCATATAGGCTATTCCCACAATCGATCCCGTCACAATGATAATGATATTCATATATTCTATATGTGTGACGGTAATGTAATCTTCCAACTTATATACTTTCCTAGTTATCAAGAGAAGTGTCAACACCATGGCGAATCCCGAAAAAACAGCTCCCGCAACAAAATATGGTGGGAAAATTGTTGTATGCCAACCTGGAATTATTGAGGTAGCAAAGTCAAATGATACAATGGTATGAACAGAGAGTACAAGAGGTGTTGCCAATCCAGCCAATATCAAGGAAACTGACTCATATCTTGACCAATCCTTAGCACTACCTGTCCAGCCAAAGCTTAATGCACCATAAATAGCTCCAGAAACTTTGTTTTTAGCTGTAACAGCCCTGTCTCTTATTGTTGCAAAATCTGGGATTAAACCGATATACCAAAATACCAATGATACCGTAAAGTAGGTTGATATGGCAAATACATCCCAAAGTAGTGGACTATTGAAATTTACCCAAAGAGACCCAAATGTATTTGGAAGTGGAAATACCCAGTAAAACCCAAGCCAAAGTCTTCCCATGTGAATGAATGGAAAAAACAAAGCGCAAATTACTGCGAATATCGTCATGGCTTCAGCAGCTCTGTTGATTGACATTCTCCATTTCTGCCTGAACAATAACAGTACAGCTGAAATCAACGTGCCGGCGTGGCCGATACCTACCCACCAAACAAAGTTGGTGATATCCCATGCCCAACCTATGGTTTTATTTAAACCCCAAACTCCAATTCCCTCCCAAAGGGTTATTGATACTGTGTATAGACCTACACCTAAAAATGAAAGTGAAATTGCGATCGCCAAAAACCAAGTTTTTGGTGGTTTCGCCTCTACCCTCTCACAAATATCCTGAGTAACGTCTGCTACAGTTTTTGCACCTGTAACAAGTGGTGTACGTACGGATGAAACTATTTCCATATAGATTATGCGTTTTCTTCCTTATTTCTAACTTTAGCCAAATACCAAACATTTGGCCTCACATTTATTTCTTCAAGCACATTATATGCTCTATGTTCATGAATTTCCTGCTTATCGCCTTTGTCTTTCACCTGTAGCAATTTAGATACTCTGCTTTTAGAATCTTTAATGTCTCCAAATACAATAGCATCAGTCGGGCAAGCATTCGCACAAGCTGTGGTCACTTCACCGTCAATTACTCTTCTGCCTTTTTTCTTGGCCTCCAGTTTCCCTAATTGGATTTTTTGAACGCAGAAAGAACATTTTTCCATCACACCTCTCGAACGAACAGTAACATCTGGGTTAAGTACCATTTTACCCAAATCATTGTTCATAGAAGTGTTGTCAGGGAATTTTACATTATCGTGGTACTTAAACCAATTAAATCTTCTGACTTTATAAGGACAGTTATTGGCACAATACCTTGTTCCAATACATCTGTTATAAACCATTTGGTTGAGTCCTTCAGTGCTGTGAGTAGTAGCTGCAACGGGGCAAACTGTTTCGCATGGCGCATTATTGCAATGCTGGCACATCATGGGCTGGAATGTCACCTCCGGGTTTTCAGCAGCAATTTCCATCTCTGCATTTGTTGTTGCTGTTTTTTCGCTACTGTAATACCTGTCAATTCTAATCCAGGTCATTTCCCTTCTATTCAACACCTCTTCTTTGCCAACAACCGGCACATTGTTTTCTGCCTGGCAAGCAACCGAGCAAGCACTACACCCAATGCAAGAATTAAGGTCTATTGACATATTCCAGTGATGATTGTTGTAATCATGTCCTTTCCATAGAGATATTTCCCTTGGTTGGATTTTACCATCAATTACTTCATCACCTAATTTCTTTTCTAATGCATTTGATACTGCAATCTTTGGTCTATGGAAGGCATGTTCCGGGTGGTTAACGTACGTATCAAGATTGGTTTCCTGAACTACATATTCCCTATTCATAAAAGTTTGATGTGTTTGCGTATGCGCAACTTTTACTTTTTTCCCTGTTGTCGAAACTTTTACCTCAGCAGTCCTGTTCATGTTGGCAACTCCAGAGATCTCTTGCATCAAAGGATATGCATTTACTCCAACATCATTGGCAACCCTTCCAGCTTTTGTTCTTCCATAACCAATGGCAAGCCCTACTGTTCCTTGAGCCTGGCCTGGTTGAATAATCGCAGGTAAAACTAATGATTGATCACCAACAGTAAGCTGAACTTCGCTTGTTTCACCTTCATACAATGTTATCCCAAGCTCATTGGCCATGGCCTGACTAATCGTCAAATAATTTTCCCAACAAGCTTTGGTGATCGGATCTGGTGTTTCCTGCAACCAGGGGTTATTAGCTTGTGAGCCATCACCAATAGCAATTGTTTCATAAATTGCCAATTCAAGGCCCTCATTATTTACCTTATAAGTCTTGGAAATTTGAGACATGGCAGCATCTAAATCACCACCAAATACGATGAATTCCAATGTCATTGCTCTCAAATCATTTGCATAAACACCATCGTGAAGGCATTGATCAAAGAATGTCTGGAAATCCAATTCTTTATTCTGGGTATTGAAGATGTTTTCTTTCCAGTATCCTTTTAAAAATTCATAATAATCGGTGTTTGCATTACCGGCCCATGTCAATAATGTTTCTTGAGCTTGGCGAGTGTTGAACAAAGGAGAAATTGTTGGTTGCACCAAACTATATCTACCTTCCAATGGTTGGGCATCATTCCATGATTCCAAATAATGATGATCCGGGGCAAGGTAATCAACATCGGCAGCTGTTTCATCTGCCGATTCAGATATGCTTACTTTTAGGTTTACTTTTCCTAATCCATCTTTTATATCATTTCCTAAAAAGGAATCATAAATCGGATTGCAGTTCAAAAATATAACTCCTTCAATTTTCCCAGCTCCCAACTCAGCAACAAATTGCTTCATTTGGTCATCATTTCCCTGTCGGAAATATACTGGTGTTTTAAGATCTATTGTAGAATTTATGTTGCCCAACAAATCGTTTATTGCATTGATAACGATTTGAATATTTGGATCATTGCTCCCTGATAAAACCAGAGATTTACCCTTATTTTTCCAAAGATCATCAGCAGCTGATTCCAAATGATTCACATCCACTTTTGCGCTAGCAATTGTAGGTCTTCCTGCTTTTGTAGCCAACAAGTTATATAATGAAGCAACTACCAGTCCTTCCGAAGATGGTTTAATTGGCGTTCTGTAATCTGCATTTGCTCCTGTTAGAGAAAGATTGCTCTCAAACTGGTATAGCCTCGACATGTCTTTTTTGCCATGATCGAGCTTCCTGTTCTTTATAAATTCTGAGCAATATTTATTTGGATTGATCCATGTACCTAAAAAATCCGCTCCAAAACTTACCACTGTTTTTGCCTTAGCAAACTTGTAGGTTGGAATTACGGCCTTTCCAAAAGATTCTTTATTAGCCTTTAAAATTCCATAAGCAGAAACTGGATCATACATCACCAATTCAGTACTTGGATATCTTTTTACAAATTCGTCAATAACAGCTTTGGTAGAAGGACTTAAAATTGTCTTACTTACAATTCTGATTTGTCCACCTCCTGATGAAATATTTTCGAGCTTGGCTTTTATCTGGCTATCTAATTCTGCCCATTCAACTTGAGAGTTGTTGATGGCAGGTGAATTTAATCTTGCTTTGTCGTATAGTGAAAGTACTGATGCTTCAGCCTGAGCATTTGTACCGTTTCCCGAAACATCGGAAAGTTTATTTGAATCAATTTTTATTGGTCTTCCTTCCCTTGTCTTAACAACAACACTGCAATAGTTTCCACCATTTGTATATGTTGAAGCATAATAATTGGGGACTCCCGGGTCGATTTCTTCTGGTTTATTTAGATAGGGTATCGCTTTCCTTACCGGAGCTTCACAGGCTGCCAACGAAGCTGCCGCCAAACTAAATCCCATCAGTTTAAGAAAATCACGTCGAGAACTTCCTCCTTCCTCATCCTGAAGCACACCATCCTTGAATGGCAATCCCTGTGGAAATTCCTTATCGGCATATTTAACAAATTCCGGATTGTTGGTCAATTGTTCGACGCCTTTCCAGTATTGTTTTTTATTATCTTTCATAAATATATCTATGCGATTTGTAAAATCCTGTTTATTAAATCGTTAATAATGACACTTGGCACATTCAAGCCCTCCAATATCTTTTACTACCATTGGTTTTTTAGACATTTGATCATGGGCCTCTACCAACTTATCATAGTACCCATTGTCTCTGATATTAAGTTCTGTTTTTCTATGACAATCTATGCACCAGCCCATAGTTAGGTTAGCGTTTTGCTCCACTACTTCCATTTCCTGAATTTCACCATGACATGTTTGGCAAGCTATTCCGCCCACTTCAACATGTTGGGAGTGATTGAAATATGCTAAGTCAGGCAAGTTATGAACCCTTACCCATTCTATAGGTGCGTTGTTCTCCTTGGCGGCATAAATTTTCTGAATTTCAGGTGAAAGCTCGGTAGCACCCGCAACTTTCACTATCGAACTATGGCAGTTCAAACAAATATTTATAGATGGGATATTGGCATTTTTACTTTTTCTAACTCCTGTGTGGCAATAATTACAATCAATCTGAAAATCACCTGCATGAAGTTTGTGAGAAAAGGCAATCGGCTGAGCTGGGGCATAACCTTGCTGAACCCCCACAGTAAACAATCCATCAATACCTGTCTTCAATACAATGGCCGTAACCACAAAAGTCATAACCCAAATAAATCCCGGGCTTTTTATAAAACCAGCAAAATCAAAGGTTTGGAAAAGAATTTCCTTATCATCATCGGATAGTTGCGATTTTTGTTTTAGATATTTAGTCAATAAAGAGATTAACACAATAAGCATCACCAGAATTAATCCCAAAACTACAAACAGGATAATAAGTAAGGTGGTTACAAAACTTGGCGATAGAACGCCTTGCTGAGCAACTTGCTGACCATCAGCTCCAGTAGTAACTGCTACTTCTTCTACCGGAGGGCCTTTAATTGTTTCACTTTTAATAAATTCGATAACAGCATTAAGTTCATCATCTGAAAAATCAAATGGCGTCATCAATGTTTTATTAAACTCATTATAAAGGTCAACAGCATATTTATCACCGCTATTTATTACTTTTTGGGAATTAGTAATAAAAGCTTTTATCCATTCTTCGGGCATTCTGTTATGTACATCAGCTAATGCCGGGCCGATTTTTTGCTGGTGAATATCATGGCAAACAAAGCAGTTATTTTTAAACAACTTTTCTCCGGCTGATGCCAGTTCGACATTAATCTCCGAATCTGTTGTTGAAGCTGCCTCCTGGGCATGCAAAGGCAAATTGGTTAGAAAAAAAATAGAAGTTATTACTAAATAGTACCTTCTATAAATTGTTATGATAGACATAGATAAATCTTTTTTTCAGCAGCTTTTTCCTAAGGGTCATTTTTCAAAAGCACAAATGTAATATGGAAGACTTTCTTTTCAAACCTCAAATTGAAAGTAATACATAATTATTTCTTTTTTCTGCTGATATAGGTTCTTGTTTATTTAAAAAAATCTGAATTCAATACTATGGTAGTTATTTCAGGTGGTAGGTCTAAGATGGATAACAAGGAATTATTATGTTATAATTCATCAATTACTACACTCAGCAACAGATATATTAAATTTATATTCAATATCTATTTGTTTTTTCTCAACTAAGACATCCTTTGGTCATTTAAAATGCATTTAATTATTATCAAGCGAACATTAGCTGTTTATTTAAATTGGCATTGTAAAAAACAATTATTTTCACCTTCCTTTGTTAATACCTTAGTCAACATAATTAATTTATGAAATACTTATACAGCATCATTCTAATAGTAGCACTTTCTTCCTCCTCCATCATCAAGGATATTGATCTTGAAGCAACGGGATGGCCCAGAGAAATAAAGTTGAAGAAAGGGATTGTTACTATTTATCAGCCACAAATAGAAAGTTTTGATAAAAATAAAATTGAAGCTCGCGCAGCCATTGCTATAAAACCCAATGACAAACCAACTGTCTTTGGTGCGATGTGGTATTCTTCAAGGGTGATAACTGATAAGGATGAACATCTTGTAACCTTTGATGAAATTGTATTAGAAACATTAAAATTTCCCGAAGGTGATGATGACCAAATAAGTAAAATTAAAAAAGGTCTAAGCGAGAAATTGTCAGGATTAAGTATGACCATGTCTCTTGAGCGGTTTACTTCCAGTATTGAGCATCTAAAAGGAGATGAAAAGCATGATGATCAGTACAATAATATTTCACCTGACATTTACTATGAAACTTCACCTGCGGTTCTCGTTTTTATTGATGGCGATCCTATTTTAAAAGAAATTGAAAACTCTACTTTTAAATATGTTCTCAATACGCCATATTTTTTAGTGCAAAATCCAAAAGACAAAAAATACTTTTTGAAAGGTGGGGAATGGTGGTACTCCTCTGATGAAATAGAAAGTAAATGGAAATCTATTGATTCGCCACCAAAGGAGGTTAGTGATTTAGCGGAGAAAGCATTTGAAGGGAGTGAAAATGATGTCGATTCCGTCAGTATGCAATTAGATAAAGCACCAAAGCTGATAATAACTACAAAACCGGCAGAACTTATTCAAACAGATGGTGAGCCAAAGTTTGAACCTGTGAGCGGTACAGAATTACTCTTTCTTACAAACTCTGAAAGCGATATAATTATGGATATAAGCTCACAAAAGTATTTTATATTAATTGCCGGAAGGTGGTATGAGTCGAAACAACTTGGAGATAATAAATGGGAATATGTTTCATCAAATGACCTCCCGGCTGATTTTGAAAAGATCCCAGAAGATTCAGATATTTCTGACGTGCGATTTAGTGTGCCAGGAACCCAAGAATCTAAAGATGCGCTTTTAGAAAATACAATTCCTCAAACCGCAGAGATAGATCGAAAAACAGCCACAGTAGAGGTACAATATGATGGCGATCCAAAATTTAAGAAGATTGAGTCAACATCCGTCAGTTATGCCGAAAACTCAGATAAAACTGTTCTGCTCATCAACAAAAAATATTATTGTGTAGATGATGCCGTTTGGTTTATCTCATCAAAAGCATCAGGGCCATGGGAGGTTTGCGTTGAAGTCCCGGAAGAGGTGCAGGAGATCCCGCCGAGTTCTCCAGTTTATAATGTAAAATATGTATATATCTATGACTCAACACCGGAAGTTGTTTACGTTGCCTATACTCCTGGGTATTATGGATCATATGCATATCATGGAACAGTAATTTATGGGACAGGATACTGGTATCATCCGTGGTATGCTCATTATTATTATCCAAGACCTGTAACCTATGGTTTTGGTATTCATTATAATCCATGGACAGGCTGGGGATTTAGTTATGGTATGAGTTATGGGTGGATTAGCTTTGGTTATCACTCTTACTATCGAGGATGGTGGGGACCACATGGGTACAGATATGGATATCGTCATGGTTACGGACATGGCTATGGACATGGTTACAGACGTGGATATAGACATGGGTATAATGCGGGTAGAAGAGCTGGATATGTCGCCGGTCGTCGACCAAGCACACTACCTGCTGCACAAAGCAACATTTATAAAAACAGGGCAAATGGAGTAAAAAATACCGGAGTACGACCTTCAACAAGGCCTTCGAACCCAAGCACAAGGCCTACTACCAGACCTTCAATACCAAATACGAGGCCATCAACTAAGCCTGCAAGCCCATCAGTTGGAGGCAGGCCAACTACAAAGCCGGCTCAACCCAAGACCAGGGAAAATAATATTTACTCTGACAAAAGTGGGAATGTCTATAAAAGAGACAATAGCGGAAACTGGCAACAAAGAAGTAATGGGCAATGGAATAAATCCTCCGGTGCAAGACCAAGTCAGTCAGGAAGCCAACTAAATCGTGATTATAATTCCAGAAACCATGGAAATCAAAGGGCAAATTCTTATAGCAACAGAGGAGGAGCTTCTATGCAAAGATCAAGACCAAGCGGCGGCGGTGGCAGAAGACGGTAATTTGAATTTCGAAGACAAAAAAATAAATCATCAAGTTCAGTTGGTGATCATTCTTACCACTCATTTTTCTAAGATTATGAAAGCAATGGTTTTAACAGGAATCAGACAAATGAAAATGATAACATTGCCTGATCCGAAAATTCTAAATAATACAGATGTATTAATAAAAATGCAGCGCGTGGGAGTTTGCGGGTCAGACATTCAATATTATACCACAGGGAAAATTGGAAGCCAGGTGGTCGAATATCCATTCCCTGTTGGCCACGAGGGTGCAGGAATAGTTGAAGAAATTGGTTCCGCAGTAACATCCGTTAAGGTTGGGGATGAAATTGCCATAGAACCGGCCATGCCATGTTGGGACTGTGACCAATGCAATGTTGGCAGACCACATACTTGTAGAAAACTGAAATTTTTGGGTTGCCCGGGTCAGGCCGATGGATGCCTCTCTGAATATATCATGATGCCAGAGACCAGTTGCTTTCCATTGGAAGGGAATATGAATCTGGATGATGGAGCACTTTCCGAGCCTTTGGCAATAGGCGTATATGCCGTGAAGCAATCTATTCCAATGCCTGGGGCAGCAATAGGTATCCTGGGTTTTGGACCTATCGGCATGAGTGTCCTACTCCCTGCAAAAGCCCAAGGGGCATCTTCGATTTTTGTAACAGACAGAATTGAGGAAAGGCTTGCGATAGCCAGATCACACGGAGTTAATTATGCCGGAAACCCTTATAAAGAAAATGTAATTGCCAAAGTTACTGAGCAAGAACCCAGTATGCTGGATGTAGTATTTGAGTGCTGTGGAAAACAAGAAGCCCTGGATAATGCCATTGATCTATTGAAGCCGGGAGGGAAATTGATAATGATTGGTATCCCTAAATTTGACCAGTGGAAACTCTCAGCAGACAAAGGTCGCCGAAAGGAAATCACCTACACCAATATAAGAAGGCAAAATCATGCCTTAGAGCCAACCCTGGAAATGATGAAAAATAATGTATTTGATGCTCGCAAAATGATAACACACCGATATCATTTTGATCAAACCAAAGAAGCATTTGATCTGGTTGACAACTATGCAGATGGCGTAATGAAAGTGATGATAGATTTTTAGGCCGTGTCATCTTTATTGATATTTGTAATGAGCCTGCCTGCTGTAGGCAGGTTAGAAATCAAAGCACCTTACTAATATTTCTATTTTAATCTTTTTAAAGTCTGCCTTTTTGAATATTATTGTGCCCCAATTCAAAAGAGCAGTAACGTCTGCTCGAAAAAGTAATGCCGAAGTGGCGGAATTGGTAGACGCGCACGACTCAAAATCGTGTTCCTCCGGGAGTGTGGGTTCGATTCCCACCTTCGGTACCAAACAGTTTTGAGTGTGAGTTTCGAGCAAGAGTAAGAAACTCACACCAAAACTGTTTTTCCTCAAAACTCACAAATAAACTCAAGTAAAATTTACGGAAAGAATTGAACGAATATATTGGAATAATAAGGTCAATATTGTCGAGTTCAGGAGATATTTTTATGGCATCAGTCTCATCTAATTTAAGCCTGAATACACCAATCTTAACTATCTCCACTTTTTTTTATTACTGGTAAAAAAAGCATCTTTTAGATATTTTTCTACAACATACTCTTGCTCACCTGTCTTTAGAGAATAGATTGTAAACTGATAGAATTCTTTTGTGAGTGTGCAAAAAATTTGGTGAAGTTTATAGACTGACTCCAATTACAGTAAAGTAAATATTACTTCTTTTTATGATGTTTCTTGTCTTTCCAGATTATCGCCTTTACTTCCGTATTTTCAAATAATTGTTTTAGGTATTTTTTTGTAATTAGCTTAAAATTTATCGTTTTTTATGCAATTGAATATTGTAATTTCAAATTTTTTGATCTACTAAAATAGTATTTATGAAGCAGATACTTTTCATCATTCTAATCTTAAGCCTATCAACAATTTCCGCAAAATCTTTCGACAATGCCACAGCAAATAATCTTGAAATATCAACTAACAATAATATTGAGAGTACATCAATAGCCGTAACTGAGATTTCTTCTGATGATGAGCAGGCCACTCATCATGCACCTCCCGGATGGTCTGTCATCCCATTTGTGCTATTGTTATTAATGATTGCCACAGGTCCATTATTTTATGAACATTTTTGGCATCATCACTATCCGAAAATCGCCGTAGCACTGGCCTTAGTTGTGGTGCTTTATTACCTATTTGTACTACAAAATACACACGGGCCAATTCATGCGGCATTTGAATATGTGCAGTTCATTGCACTGTTGACAGGATTATATGTTGCCTCGGGTGGAATTATGATAAAGGTAGAAAAAAAGGGAACCCCTGCTGTAAATTCAGTAATTCTTCTGATAGGTGCAGTAATCGCAAATGTTATCGGCACTACCGGAGCCTCAATGCTGCTTATCCGTCCATTTATCAGGGTAAATAAAAGTCGCATAAAACCATATCACATTATATTTTTCATTTTTGTGGTAAGTAATGTAGGAGGTTCACTTACCCCAATCGGTGACCCACCACTTTTTCTTGGTTTTCTTAAAGGAGTACCTTTTTTCTGGACACTGACACACAATTTTTATCCATGGCTTTTTGCCGTTATTTTACTTATAGTAATATTTTATTTCTATGATAAAAAGAATAAATCCGATGATTCAGAAGACTCGAATGCCTATAGTGGAAAAATCAACATAAAGGGAGGTAAAAACTTTTTGTGGTTATTGATTATTATATTGGCAGTATTTCTTGATCCTAATGTTTTTGACTGGGTTCCTGCTATATATTACGATGGCCAAAAATTTTCTTTTTTGAGGGAGGTCATTATGCTTACTGTAGCATATTTATCTTTTAGCTTAGGAGATAAAAAATTATTAAAAACCAATGATTTTAACTTTGAACCCATCAAAGAAGTAGCCTTTATTTTTGTTGGAATATTCGGAACTATGATGCCTGCGCTGGAGTTGGTAGGCAATTTTGCTCAATCACCAACAGGGGCAAATCTCATAAGCCACAATACCCTTTATTGGGGTACAGGAATACTTTCTGGTTTTTTAGATAATGCTCCCACTTATCTGAATTTTCTTGCTGCCGGCATGGCTGCCCAAGGTGCAAGCATCAACTCAATTCCAGATGTGATAAAATTCGCGAGCAATGGATTTCATGATTCAGCACTGATGTTGAAATCCATCTCAATTGCAGCGGTATTTTTTGGGGCCATGACCTACATTGGAAATGGTCCTAATTTCATGGTGAAATCAATTGCCGAGCAGACAGGAATAAAAATGCCTTCATTCTTTGGATTCATTATCAGGTATTCATTACCGATATTAATCCCATTGTTTATTATAGTTTGGTTGATATTTTTTGCTTTCGAAAAAGTTATTTAGCCTGCATAATGCAGGGAATAATTATTGATACTTGTAATGAGCCTGCCTGTCCGGTAGGCAGGTTAGAGATCACGACATTGACCTTGAAATCAAAAATCGCCTCTGAAAATTTAATTTTTCTGGTGTTTTGGCTGAATACACTGACTGTCAATGTCTTACGCCTAAATGGAAAATATTCATGAATTATTGAGGTTAGAACCTTTCGAAAAAGTATTGAATTTTCGCAGTGCTTATAATTTTGCAAAATTTATGAACTGGTTCTATTTGGCGACAGCATTAGGCATCTCAAAGAAAACATCTCTTTTCCCCAGGGGCTCCAATAAGATAGGTTTTCTCAGAGGTACTTATCTTATGCTGCAACAATTTTTGATACTTCAGATTTGATGGTTGTCCATCGGGATTCATTCATTTTTGGGCCTATCACTTCTATCACATTTCCACCCAAAAGACCGCCAAGCTTGCTACATTTCTCCAGAGAAAGATTGTTGGCCAACCCATATAAAAACCCAGAAGCATACAAATCTCCAGCTCCGGTAGTGTCTATTGGCTTGGCCTGAATGGCATCAACTGATACTTCTTCATCTTTAGTTTTAACAAGAGACCCTTTTGCGCCAACTTTCACAATGGCAAATTCACACATTTTTGATATTTCCTGCAATGCGGCTTCCGGCTCAAGGCCAGTGAATGCCAAGGATTCTTCCTCATTTGCAAAAACAATATCTACATATTCGACAACCAACTTTTTTAAGAATTCAAGGTTGTCTTCCACAACATTGTAGCTGGCCAAATCAAGTGAAACTTTCACACCACATTTTTTTGCCAGTTTCACAGCAGTTTCTATCAATGCCTGATTTTGAACTAAATATCCCTCAATGTGAAAATAATCATATCCATCAAAAAAGCCTTCTTTTAGATCATCAGGTGTCATTTCTACAGCAGCTCCAAGAAAAGTTGCAAATGTTCTTTGCGAATCTTCACTAATCAATGTAGTTGCTATACCGGTATCTTGATTTCCATTTAACAAAATAGCCTCGATCCCTTTATCAGTCATATCTTTGGTGAAAGTCTCACCAAATTCATCGTCGTAAATTTTACCGATATATCCACAAGGTGTATCTAAATTCGCTAATCCATTGATGGTGTTAGCAGCCGATCCACCTGAGGCAATTTCATATTTCAGGTGACTCATTGCTTCGATCAATTGTTGCGACTTTTCTTTATCAACCAATTGCATGCTTCCCTTAGGAAGTTCAAACTTATCCAGTAATTGATCATCATCAATTTTCACCAATATATCTACCAGGGCATTGCCCATTCCTAATATCTTTTTCATAATGCTTTTCAAAAATTAAAATTGCGCCAAAAGTAAGCTGATTAGAGCAAACAAAAAAGGAGAACTTGCATTTCAAATAAGCCATGGACGCCAATAGTAAATTGTAGTTTTTATTGGCTCGACCCAATTTGATAAACCATAAATTTTACCAGCTGTCAGAGAGGATTTATCCTTAAAAAAGGTATCTTGAAAAAGATAATTTTACTGCATTATATTTACTCAAATCAAGTCAGTGTCTGTTCAGAAATAAAGTTTACAGAATAAGCGAAGTTAGTATGTGATAATAAGGCGAAAAACGTAGGCATAGCACCGCTATGACAAGGCTTTTCAACGCAATTAGCGCATAAAATAACGAGCATAAATGTATAGTTTATTTCTGAACAGACACTTAGGCTCAATACTTTTATATGAAAATAAAAACTTATGAATTTAATATGAAGTTGAAATACCCATTTTCAATTTCGAGACATACCTATTTCAGCCAACCCATAATTGTTCTGCAATTGCAACATGAAGGTCAATTGGGGTATGGGGAAGCGACAATAAATCCTTATTATAATATCACGATCGCCAATTTAAGAGACTGTTTTAAGTCAATGCAAAAGCGATTGGAGGATTATTGCTTTAAAACTCCAGATCAATTGTTTGATGATTTTTCAGATTATTTAGAGGTAAACTCTTTTGCACTTGCTGCGCTTAACAATGCCAGCTGGGACTTGTATGGTAAATTGGTCGGGAGTTCTGTTTCCAATTTGATTGACCTTCCAGAAAATATTATTCCCTTGACCAGCTATACCCTTGGAATTGATCATGAAAGTGCCCTACTCGAAAAGATGCATGATTTGCCATGGCCGATTTATAAAATAAAATTGGGTGCCAAGAATGACCTTGACATGATCAAATTTATCAGGAAGCATACAAATTCCGCAATCAGGGTTGATGCCAACTGCGCCTGGGATTTTGATAAAACCCTTCAATTATCCAGGGCTTTGAAAAATCTCGATGTTGAATTTATTGAGCAGCCACTAGCTGCAGGAGATACAAATCAGGAAAATTGTTTTATCAATGCTGCTCTTCCATTGTTCGCTGATGAAAGTTGTTGTACGGAATCAGATGTGGAAAAATGTTATCAAAAATTTCATGGAATTAATATTAAATTGCTCAAGTGTGGAGGTCTATCTCCAGCATTGAGAATGATAAAAACCGCCAGAAAATTGGAGCTTAAAATCATGGTAGGTTGCATGACCGAATCATCGATAGGCATCTCTGCGGCTGCCCAACTTCTTCAGTATGTTGACTACGCAGATCTGGATGGTCCATTACTTTTGTCCAATGATCTGGCAGAAGGACTATCTTTTGAATTCGGGAAAATATCTATTTCAGAAAGAAATGGTCTGGGGGTTGATTTTATAGGAACTGGGGGTTAATAATTTATGAGATGAAAAAAATTTATGACTAAATATATATTTACAATATTAATACTGGTCGGTATATATTCATGCGAAAACAAAAACAGAATCAGTAAAATCCAGCACTTAATCGATGAAGTAAAAACGGAGTTTGCACCTGATGATCGCACAGCTATTTTCAATATCAAATCGGGAAATTCTCAACCTTTTTTACTTTCTGGAGAAACCAATTTGGAGGAAGCAAAAATTTCGTTATTGCATCGTTTTCAAAAGGATAAAATTGCTGTAATAGATGAAATTGCTTTATTGCCCAATGAAAGTGTAGGAGATAAAACATTGGCTATAATTAATGTATCTGTTGCCAATCTTCGCACTGCGCCAAAGCATAGCGCCGAGCTTGCCACCCAAGCTTTACTGGGAACCCCTGTTAACCTTCTGAAAAAAGAAGGTGGTTGGTATTTGGCCCAGACGCCAGACAAATATATTGCATGGACAAACAGCGGAAGTCTTACTCTTATGGATCATGATCAGTTTGCGAGTTGGAAAAGCAAGCCCAAACTAATCTATCTGAACACCAGTGGTTTTTCCATGAATGAAACAGAAACACAAAGGGTTTCAGATTTGGTTTCCGGTAATGTTTTGTTATTAGATCGTGAAATTGATGATCACTTCTTAGTTACATACCCCGACAATAGAAAAGCTTTTGTAAAAAAAGATGAAGCTGAAATATTTGATTTCTGGATTGATCAAACGAACCTCAATCAAGAAGAGGTTTCTAAAACAGCAAAAGAATTGTTAGGCATTCCATACCTCTGGGGAGGCACTTCAACCAAGGGATTGGATTGTAGTGGTTTTACTAAAACTGTCTATTTACTCCATGGGATTGTATTGCCAAGAGATGCCTCTCAGCAAATTAATGCAGGGGTTTTGGTGGATAAAGAAGGGGGTTTTGATAAACTACAGACAGGTGATCTGCTGTTTTTTGGAAAGGTAAATGATGATGGTGGCGAGCAGGCTACGCACGTAGGACTATGGCTCGGAAACCATCAATTTATCCATGCGTCTAGTGATGTACATATATCCAGTATGGATTCGCTGGCAGAAAATTTTGATAGCTATAACTTCAATAGATATTTGAGAGCAAAACGAATCAATGATATTAATTCAGCATTTGTTGCTGATATTAAAAATATTTACAAGGATTAGTATTTAGCCTCAATAATTCATAAATATAACCTTTTCACAGATAAGACATTGACAATTAGGTCAATAAGCCAGATTAGTCTAAAAATAAAATTTTCAGAAACAATTAATTATATCAAAGTCAACCTGCGTACCGGACAGGCAAGCTCTAATTATCTCCTGGATTATCCAGGTTAGACTTTACCCAGTCATTGACCATTTCTTCTAATAAATCCAGTGGTACAGGACCGCTGGTCAATACAACATCGTGAAATTCTCGAATGTCAAATTTATCTCCCAGTTGCTTTTTGGCCATGGCCCTCACTTCCAATATTTTGAGCATTCCGATTTTATATGCTGTGGCCTGAGATGGCATTACAATATGACGCTCAACCATTCTTTCGCAATCTCTTTCACTATTTGATGTATTGCTTTTGTAGTAAGCAATACCTTCTTCACGAGTCCATTTTTTACTGTGAATTCCGGTATCGACTACGAGCCGACATGCACGCCAAAGTTCTGCGGCAAGCCTTCCGTAATTGGAATACGGATTGGCATAAAGGCCCATCTCCTTTGGGATAAATTCACAATACAAGCCCCAGCCTTCTATGTATGCTGTATAGCTCGAATATGCTCTGAACTTTGGTAAACCCTCCATTTCTTGGGCGATGGACAACTGCATATGGTGTCCCGGGATTCCTTCATGGTAAGCCAGGGCTTCCATTTCGTAGATAGGCATATCTCTGGTATTTGCCATATTTGCATAATATGTACCAGGGCGGCTACCATCCGGCGCCGGTATTTGATAGAAGGCTGCCCCGGTTGATTTTTCCCTGAAGGCCTCTACTCTTTTCACAATAATCTCTGCTTTTGGCTTGGTGATAAAAAGCTCATCAAGCCTGGTTCTCATCATGTTAATTATGGCAGTGGCACTATCCATATATGCGATTTTACCTTCATCAGTATTGGGATAGTAGAATTGATCGTCCTCTCTCATAAAAATAAAAAAATCCATTAAATCTCCATGAAACTCAACTTCCTTCATGATGTCTTTCATTTCACCATGGATTCTCGCCACTTCTTCTAAGCCAATATTATGAATTTCATCTGCTGTCAAGTCCGTGGTAGTTGTCCTTTTGAGGGCCATGTTGTAAAATGCTTCACCATCGGAAAACTTCCATGCACCAGCCTCTGTTGAAGCTCGTTTTTCCTGATCTTCCAAAAAGGTTATCAAAGACCCATAGGCAGGTTTTACGCTTTCGAGTAATGCATTTTTAGCTTTTAGTAATAATTCATCCTTTTCAATTTGCTCGATATCGAGCGTACTAATTTTATTGGAGAAATCGGCAAATAATGTGCTGGGATTTCCTGCAGTGAATGGATCGCCAACTAATAAATTTTTGCAATCCTGAATTACCCTTGGAAAAACAAACTTTGGAGGCACAATGCCTTTATCTTCTCGTATAATTAAGTTTTTTATCAATTGATCAAATAGCGGCTTCATGCCTTTTAACCTCGAGATATAAGCTAGCGCATCTTCCACATTGGATATTTGATGCATATTGATGAGCATGGCAGGTTTGCCCGAATGTGCGCCAAACATCTGATTGACGGGGTAGTTGTAAAACCTGTATTTGAAATTATTGATATCTCTATTTGCGCTGGAGACAAACAGATTATAACTCGTTTTGTCCATTTGGTTTAATGCCTCAAAATCAATAGAGTCTTTTAGCCACTGTAATTCTTGTTTGGTGATTTCGATTTCCTTTTGCGCATGTTCATCTGAAATATCATCCCACTGTCCCTGGTCTTCTTTAATAGCCAAATACGTTTGAGATTCAGGGCTTCTGTCAACTGCGCCATCAAATGAATGCTGAAAAAAATCATTAATCTTTCGTGATTCCTCATCAATATTTTCTGAGGTGTAATTTTCTTTTTTAGTGCCTGATGTACATGTGGCAAAGAGTAAAACCATTATTAAACAAACAGAACCGTTGAGATATTTCATTTTTACAAGTGTTAAATAGACAAATCGCAATATAATTTTTTTGTGCCAATAATCCTGATTTGCGAATTATTGCTTAGGTAAAACAAGAATGTAAAATGTTGATGGCTTAGTTGAAAACTTATTCATTTCTTAATGATGGAGAAATTGAAGTTTTATAAAAAAGGAGCGCTTCCTATTTGGTAGAGTCTTTGCACAGTTACTATATCAAATATTTGTAATCTATTAGTAGGGTTGTCCTTATAAAACTTTCGGGCAATATTTAGTATAAAAAATCTATATTTGGTTTATGGTTTTATATGGAGTTGCCCTGCTTGCAGGGTGTTTAATTACAGGTCTTTTATTAGGCGAGTTGCTAGGAGCAGCCATAGGTGTAGAAGCTAATGTAGGTGGCGTTGGTATAGCTATGTTATTACTTATTTTTATTTCTCACAAGTGGAAAAAGTATGTTATTCACAATGAATCCACTTTTTTTGGTATAAAATTTTGGAGTGCCATGTACATTCCTATTATAGTTGCAATGGCTGCAAAACAAAATGTTATAGGTGCATTAAAAGGTGGGTATGTAGCCGTCTTGGCTGGCGTTTTAACAACAATTGTTAGTTTTGCCTTAGTTCCTTTACTCAAAAAAACAGCCGAAAAAAAATCCTCTAATAAAGAAGGTTCACAAATTAGTGCCTTTAAAATCAATGGCAAATAATGATGGATGCCCTGCGAATCGTTTTCTTAAAAAACAATTTAGTTGTCGCCTTTGCAGCTATCGGATTAATTGTATGGCTTTCGTATTTTGTATCAGCAAAATTAACCCGTGGTCGTATACACGGTTCGGCAATTGCTATTATAATCGGACTGGTGCTTGCATACATTGGAGGCATTTTTACCGGTGGTAAAAAAGGGTTGGCTGATTTAGAATTGCTAACAGGAATAGGCATCATGGGTGGTGCTATGCTACGCGACTTTGCAATTGTGGCAACAGCTTTTGGGGTAAATATGGGTGAACTAAAAAAAACTGGTATAAGTGGTATCGTCTCTATTTTTATCGGTGTTTTTGTTTCTTTTGTTATAGGTGCCGGTACTGCTTTGGTTTTTGGATATACAAATCCAGTAGATATAACCACCATTGCTGCAGGAACGGTTACCTATATAGTAGGGCCAATTACCGGAGCAGCCATAGGAGCAAGCTCTGAAATTATTACCCTTAGTATTGCAGCCGGATTGATAAAATCTATCTTGGTGATGATAGTTACCCCTATGCTAGCACCATATATAGGCCTTAATAACCCCCAATCAGCTTTAATATTTGGAGGGTTAATTGGAACAACCAGTGGTGTAGCAGGAGGATTGGCTGCTACCGACCCAAAACTGGTTCCCTACGGAGCAATGACAGCTACGTTTTATACAGGCGTAGGATGCTTGTTATGTCCATCGATTTTATTTATGAGTATAAGAGCTATTCTATAATCCCTTGTTAAATAAATATGGAAACTCCATTTAGACTAATTAAACTTTTTGACCGTGCACGTACACATGGTACTGCCATTGCCCTTAAAGATGGTAACCAAACGTTAAGTTATGACCAACTCTTAATGCACTCCAAAACCATTGCCCTTTCTCTTTTGGGCAGGTTGCAGGACTGTGAAGAAGAACGTATTGCTTTTTTTATGCCAGGTAGCTTTGCGTATGCATCAACTATGTTGGGCATTTGGCGTGCTGGTGGTATTGCCCTTCCGCTAAACATAGAATCTGTACGTAATGAGTTAGAATATGTACTTACCAATGCAGGAGTGACCAGAGTGGTGGCAACTAAAGAAATGAGTACTAAAATTCAGCCTTTATGTAAAGATTTAGGAATTGAATTATTACTATTTGAACAATTGGTTGCCGTTAAAAGCACCAATCAATTACCCGTTTTAGATACCCAAAGAAGGGCTATGATTCTTTATACCAGTGGCACAACCAATAAACCCAAAGGGGTTGTATCTACCCATGCTGCTATTGAAGCTCAAATTACTGCTTTGGTTGAAGCCTGGGGGTGGCGAAGCAGCGATAGTATCCCGTTATTTTTACCCTTACACCATGTGCATGGTATCATAAATATACTTTTATGTGCCCTTTGGGCAGGAGGCCGTGTTGATTTCTGTGGAAAGTTTAACATTAAGACTATTTTGTCCGGTGTTTCATCTAACCAATACACGGTGTTTATGGCAGTACCTACTGTTTATATAAAAATAATAGAACATCTAAATGCTGCAGATATTAAAACCAGAACACTTTATTGCGATGGGTTTAAGAAAATGCGGTTAATGGTTTCCGGGTCTGCTGCATTACCTGTGACGGTTCATAAACAATGGGAGCAGCTTACAGGACAAATACTTTTGGAACGCTACGGTATGACCGAAATAGGCATGGCCATATCCAATCCTTTGGTTGGGGAGCGCATTCCTGGTACCATTGGTAAAGCCTTGCCAGGGGTGGAGGTATGCCTGGTAAATGAATCCGGAAAGAAAATCTCTTTAGAAAATAAGCTGGGTGAAATTTGGGTTAAAGGCCCATCCGTATTCAGGGAGTACTGGGCTAATCCCAAGACCACCAGAGAATCCTTCAGTGGTGATTGGTTTAAAACCGGGGATATGGCAATACTTGACGGAGGCTACTATCGTATTTTGGGTCGAATGTCAGTAGATATTATAAAATCTGGTGGGTATAAAATTTCGGCCTTGGAGATAGAAGACGCATTGCTAAATCATAAAGCTATTGTTGAATGTGCTGTGATTGCACTATCCGATTCTACTTGGGGCGAGGCTGTAGCTGCAGTTGTTGTTTTAAAGGATGGTACCAGTCTAAATCTTTCGGATCTTAGGCATTGGGCATCTTCCAGGTTATCAAATTATAAAATACCAAAACATTTTAAAAGTGTAAAAGCTTTGCCACGCAATGCTATGGGTAAAGTTACTAAAAAAGAGGTTAAGGTGCTATTTGATTAAGAACAACTATTCAAGAGTAAAATTTAGCATTATAACTCGTTAGAGGATGTAAATATGCCATGGCGATAGCAAAAACAAGAAGTCTCTAAGATACACGAAGGTTTTTTGTATAACCTTTGTGTATTTGAGATTTAGTGGCTAATGACAATTCTGGGATAAACGGAGTTTACACATGTAAATGAGTTTTTAGATACAAGCCTGCTTACCGTAGGCAGGCGTAACGCAGAGATCGGAAATTATAGACAGACGCTAATGAGTAAAATTTTGTGCAAAACAATTTATAAGATCATGATGATCACATGGTAGCATAATTACCTTATAATTTGGAATCATTTTCATATTAGAATCAATTCGAGATTTTGAAATCATACCATCATGACGACCAAGAAAAACTGAAATTTCAAGATTTGATTCCTTTAATTTTTCAGAGAGAAAGGGAGCATTAATATTTAGATTCCGAAGATAGGTCCAGGTAAAGAAAAGCCTCGATCTCTTTTTTTCTGTATCGATGGATTTAGTAACAAATAGAAGTGTTTTTTTGTCAACAATATTTAATTGACGAGCTCCCCTGCCAATTTTTATTAATAGGTGTGGAAATTTCAATACGCTTTTAAAAAAATGCCTTGACATTGAAAATCCGGTTGCCAATCGAAACCAATTATTTTCATAAATACCATCGGGGGCCAGCAACCAAACATTTGAGATAATCGGACTAAATTTTTCAATAATCGGAAAAACGAATCTTGCTCCGATACTAAATCCCAGGATGGAGATATTTTTGATAGAAGTTAGCTTAATCAATTCATGAATTAGCTCTACAACTTGAAGGTTTGTTATGCAATTAGAATTGATAGGAATCTTGGTATCACCATGAAATGGTAGATCAAAAGCATAAATGGTGTATTTTGGATGTCTTGCCACAATCGGCAAAAAAGCATCTCCATTCTGTCCAAACCCATGAAATGCTATGATGTGATCAGGTCCATCTCCCAGTACCCGACAGTTAAAAACTGCATTAATGGAAGTTATTTTCAAACTTATATTTCTATTGGAATGGATTTCTTTCAAAACTTTTTATTACCGTTTATAAATGCAATCTACCATTGCACTATTTTATTTCAAATTAAATTTGAAATCCATAACCTTTTAAGATGAATTCAGTTTATAAAAAGATTGGGAAACTAAAAATAATATTAAAGTTTCCTTAGTTTTGCATGCCAATGGAAAAAAACACAGTAAAAGAAAAAATTATATCAGAATCCATAGAGCTTTTCATGAAGTATGGTTTGAAAAGTGTGACAATGGATGATATAGCAAAACACCTGGGGATATCTAAAAAGACAATCTATTTGCACTTCAAGGATAAAGAGGAAATCATATATCTAACTACATCCATGTATTTCGAAATGGAAAAAGTGGAGATGGAAGAAATGGAAAGAGATAGCGGCAATGCGGTTGAGCATCTTTATAATCTTTCGATATGCATTCAGGAGAGGATGAGAAATACCAACAGGAGCATATTATTTGATTTGAAAAAATACTATAAGCGCTCCTGGGAAAACTACAAAAGACATAAGCAAGAAGTTATATTCAACGCTGTAATGAACAACCTGAAACTTGGCATTGAAGAAGGTTTCTACCGCAGCGGCATTAATCCCGAAATTCTTTCTTATTTAAGAATAGGAGAGATAGAGCTCACCTTTGATAAGGGGTATTTTCCTGAAGATAAGTTTACAATTGGTGATATTAATGAGCAAATTTTCGATCATTTTGCGCATGGTATTTTATCAGAGAAAGGGCATAAATTATTAGAATCGTACAAGCAAAAGTCAATATAAATGAAACAACTTAAACCAACTATACTACTTTTCCTATTGCTGATTTCATCTGCATCAATAGGTCAGGACAGCTCAACGGGTAGTTACACGCTTCAAGAGTGCCTTCAATATGCATTTGAGCATAATGAAAATATTATCATTGCCAACTTGGAGATTGATGCTTCCAAAGCTAAAACCGGAGAATTTTTATCTGAGGGATTGCCGCAAATAGATGCCTCAGCAACATTCAATAAAAACTTTATTCTCAGGAGCACTTTTTTTGATGGCAGTCAATTTGATCCCACTTTACCAGAAGGAGAATTAATAGAATTGCAGTTTGGGACACCTTATGATGGACAAATGGGCATAAATTTAAAACAAATGATTTTCAATGGTTCTTATTTTGTTGGCCTTAAGGCATCAAAAACATATCAGGAGCTATCCAAAAAAGATCATATAAAGTCCAAAATAGATGTAGCAGAAGCAGTCACAAAGGCTTATTATTCTGTGCTTGTAAATCAAATGTTGCAGGAAACAGTAGTTTCAAATTACCAAAGACTCGACTCGCTGGTACACGAAACGGCCATTATGCAAGAAAATGGATTTGTAGAGTTGCTGGACCTCAATAGAATAAAAGTTGAGTACAACAATATAAAAACGCGAAGATCAAACTCTGAAAGAGCAGTGGAAATAAGCAAGGAATTATTGAAATTTCAAATGGGTATGCCTGTGGCTTCGAGCATAGAAATAGCAGATAAACTTTCTGATCTCAATTTTAATGTCGAAGAAGAATTGAAAATGAATTACAGCTATCAAAATAGAATAGAATATTCATTGCTTGAGACCAATCAGGAATTGGCGGAATTGGAGATGAAGAATAATAAAGTCCAGTATTTACCAAATATAGATTTGGTTGCTTCATGGGGAATGAATGCCGGTGTTGCGGAGTTTGGAAAACTGGGAGAATTTGGAAATGATAAAGTCTGGACAGATTATCAATTGGCCGGCTTGTCATTTAACCTGCCAATATTTGATGGATTGTATAAATCAAAAAAAATCCAGCAAAATAAAATAAAGATTCAACAGCTCGATTACCAAAGGCGAATGCTTGAAAATTCCATACAGATGGAAGTAAAGCAAATGCGCAAAACCTTAATCATGAATCTTGACCTTGTGAAAAACCAGAAAGAGAACTCATCATTGGCAGAATCGGTATATAATCAAACCAAGATAAAATACCAGGAAGGCGTTGGCTCCAATTTAGAAGTAATAGATGCTGACAATGCCTTCAAAGTTGCGCAAAGCAATTTTTTCAATGCTTTGTACGATGCCATGATTGCACATGTAGATTATCAAAAAGCACTTGGAATACTAAAAATAGACTAACCGAAAAACTCAATATATAATGAAAATTAAAACGATATTAATCTTAACAATTATTGCGGCAACGATTTATTCTTGCGAGCAAAAAGATCCTCTTCAAGCTAAAAAGGAAGAATTGAAGTCTAAAAAAGGCCAGCTTCATGAAGTGAGAAATGCTATTTCTGAGCTTGAAAAAGAGATTTCGGCCATGGATCCTGACTTTGCAAAAAAACACCGAAAGGCAACTCTGGTTACAACTTCAATTGTAGAAAGAGACACATTTCAACATTTCGTAGAAGTGAGTGGTGCCGTGAAGTCCAGAAAAAATGTACTAATCAGCTCTGAAAATATGGGCAATATCAAGAAAATATATGTGAGAGAGGGCGATGACGTCAAAGCAAGGCAACTCATTATGAGTATGGATATTGAGTTATATCAAAGAAGTTTAGATCAATTGGAAACAGAATTGAGCTTGGCAAAAATCATGTTCGAAAAGCAGTCAAATTTGTGGGACAGAAATATAGGTACAGAGATTCAATATCTTGAAGCAAAGAACAGAAAAGAATCTCTCGAAAATCAAATCGCCAACATAAAGACTCAAATTTCTAAATCTCAGATCAGGGCTCCATTTGCCGGAACTATTGAACTTGTTGTGGTGAAAGAAGGGGAAATGGCACAAATGGGGTCTCCGTTAGTGAGGATAGTCAACCATAAGAAGATGTACATAAAGGCCGATCTTAGCGAAGCACATATTGGTAAATTTAAGAAAGGGAGCAAAGTAGTCATTTATTTCCCTTCTATTGATAAATCTATCGATTCTAAAATTAGTTCTGTGGGCCAGATAATTGACGAAATGAACAGGACATTTTCTATTGAAGCATTGTTGCCTAAAACTAATTTTACTATTAAACCCAACCTGTTGGCCATCGTAAAACTAAAAGATTTTGAAAAAATGGAAGCTGTGGTAATCCCCACAAAACTTATTCAGAAAGATAATAAAGGAGACTTTGTATTTATAACAAAAAAAGATGGTGAAGAGCTCACGGCGGATAAAATTAAAATTGACAGGGGGATCACTTATAAAAATAGAACCTTGATCACAAATGGTCTTGTGGGTGAAGAATCACTTATAAATGAAGGCTTCAGAGATGTGGCAGATGGGGGTAAAATAGAAGTAGTAGAAAATATATTATAGGATTTCAGTATTAACCGCAATGGTGCGTTATAAAACTTTTACACATTGATGATGAGATTGATGATGAGGAATTTACATGACTTGCAAAATGTCTTACAAACAACTAATCATCAGGTGTTTAATTTATAATTCATCATTTATAATTAATAATTAAACGAAGTGTTGAACCACATCCATGGAAAATAAGCATATAAAAGATAAGATCGTAAAGGAGTTTGGGCCAAGCTCAATATCCATCGATAATAGTACGAGTGTGATCATACTCACATTGATTATTGTGATAATGGGTCTTTATTCCTATAACACCATACCAAAAGAGAGCTTCCCTGAGGTTGTCATTCCTACTATTTATGTAGGGACTCCATATCCCGGCAACTCCCCAATAGATATTGAAAACCTCATAACGCGACCGATCGAAAAAGAGCTAAAATCTCTTGCAGGAATTAAGAATATCAAATCGACTTCTGTTCAGGATTATTCCACCATCATCGTTGAGTTTAACCCCGATGAAGATGTCTCAAAAGCCAAGCAAGATGTAAAAGATGCTGTTGACAAAGCTAAGAGCGAATTGCCCACAGACTTGGATAGTGAACCGAGTGTGATGGATATAAATTTCTCGGAATTTCCCATTATGTACATCAATATTTCTGGAGATTATAGCAATAACGAACTAAAAACTTATGCTGAATATCTTGAAGATGAGATAGAAAAACTAAGCGAAGTTTCGAAATGCGAGATAAAAGGCTCCCTTGAAAGAGAGATAAGGGTAGATGCTGATATCCATAAAATGGAAATGGTAGAGGTGAGTTTTAAAGATATAAGTGATGCGATATCATCTGAAAATGTCACCTTATCTGGAGGTAATATTCTTGCCAACGAATTCAGAAGAACCCTAAGGGTAGATGGGGAATTTAAAACTGTTGATGAAATAAAAGATGTTATCGTAAAAGATGAAGATTTTAGGATTGTCTATGTAAGAGATGTTGCCACGGTAACTGATTCTTATGAGGACCGTAAAAGTTATGCACGATCAAACAGGCATCCGGTAGTTACAGTCGATGTGGTAAAAAGAAGTGGTGAAAACCTCTTGATAACATCTCAAAAAATCAGAGATATTATTGCCTTGGCAAAATTAAATAAGTTTCCTGAAGGGCTTGATATAACCATCACCAATGACCAATCGAAGGTGACAAGAAGCATGGTAAACAACCTTGAAAATAGCATCATTACAGGGGTTATTCTTGTTACGCTTGTGCTGATGTTTTTTATGGGTTTGCGCAATGCGCTCTTTGTTGGCATTGCCATACCCATGTCCATGTTCATTGCATTTATCATATTGACAGCCATTGGATATTCGGCCAATATGATGGTGCTTTTTGGACTAATATTGGCATTGGGCATGTTGGTTGATAATGGTATTGTGGTGGTAGAAAATATTTACCGAATGATGCAGGAAGGCTATAGTCCGATTCGGGCTGCCAAAGAAGGCGTTGGCGAAGTCGCACTCCCCATTATTTCTTCCACGGCCACCACTTTAGCCGCTTTCCTTCCACTGGCTTTTTGGAGTGGCATGATGGGTGAGTTTATGAAATACCTGCCCATAACTCTTATCATCGTGCTTTCTTCGTCATTGTTCGTAGCCCTGGTGATCAATCCGGTATTGACATCAATGTTTATGAAAATAGAAGAAGCAAAAATAAAGCGCACTAAACTTTATATAGTAACGGCAGTGCTTGCTCTGGTGAGTATTGGATTTTATGCGATGCGGGAAAACACCATAGCTAACATTTTGATGCTGATAGCCATTGGCATACCATTTAATGTTTTCATTTTGACGCCTGCTGTTTACTGGTTTCAAAATCGGTTTCTTCCATTTCTGGAAAATGGATATTCTCATGTGATAAGATATGCATTGACCGGTCCAAGACCCTATTTCTTTTTAATTGGCACATTTGCACTGCTTGTTTTTTCTATCGTATGGTTTGGTGCCAGCCAACCTAAAGTAGCCCTCTTCCCAGAAAATGAGCCAAACTATATCAATATATTTATTGAAAAACCCATAGGAATTGATATTGAAGAAACCAATGCTTTTACTGAGAAAATTGAAGATGAAATATTTAGCCTGCTAAAACCTTATGAGCATGCCGTAGAATCTTTCATGGCCCAGGTTGGCGAAGGAGCCAGCGACCCCAATCAAATGTCGGGTCAGCAGGAAACGCCAAATAAATCTCTGATCACAGTTTCTTTTGTAGAATATGAATTTAGAAATGGGGTAAATACCAAGAAGGTGATGGAGGAAATAAGGCAAGGGCTCACAAAATATCCCGGTGTGCAGATTACAATTGATAAAGACCTCATGGGCCCACCGGTTGGCAAGCCGATCAACATCGAAGTAAGTGGAGAGAATTATGAACGCCTTATCGGGATATCAGAAAAGCTGATGAGTGTTATCAACGATGAAAACGTCCCCGGAGTTCAGGAGTTGAAATCTGATTTGGAAACAGGGAAACCCGAACTCCTCGTCAATATAGATCGTGATAAAGCAAGACGATTTGGGCTTTCGACATACTCGATAGCCACCGAATTGAGAACGGCACTTTTCGGTTTAGAAATATCGAAGTACAAAGAAGGTGAAGATGAGTACCCTATTCAGTTGCGACTAAAAGATGAGTATAGGTATGATATCGATGCATTGATTAATAAGAAAGTTACTTTTAGAGACAAAATGGGTAAACTCAAGCAAGTACCTATCTCTTCGGTAGCAAGTTTAGAATATTCTTCAACATATGGTTCCGTAAAGCGAAAAGACCTCGATAGAGTAATATCTCTGTACAGTAATGTGATCGAGGGGTACAATGCCAACGAGATCGTAGCCGAGCTTAAATTGTTACTCTCCGACTATGACTTACCCGAAGGCTACACCATGAAATTTACCGGTGAACAGGAAGAGCAGCAAGAGTCTAGTGAGTTTTTATTGAAAGCCCTGATGATAGCCATATTTTCAATTTTTCTGATTATCGTAGCGCAATTCAATTCTATATCCTCACCGTTCATCATCATGGCTTCCGTACTCTTGAGTACAATTGGCGTATTCCTTGGTTTGGTCATATTCAATATGGACTTCATTATTATCATGACAGGAATAGGAATTATTTCCCTTGCCGGTGTTGTGGTAAATAATGCCATTGTACTGATTGACTACACAAATCTCGTTAGAAAGCGAAGGCGTGCAGAGCTGGACTTGAAGGACAATGAATATCTCAGTTTCGATGATTTGATCGACAGCATCCGGACAGCGGGCAAAATAAGGTTACGCCCGGTATTGTTGACAGCCATTACTACAGTTCTGGGGTTAATTCCCATGGCCATAGGCATGAACATTGATTATGCAGCATTGTTTAGCCGTTTCGATCCAAATTTCTATATCGGTGGCGATAACGCTAATTTCTGGGGCCCAATGGCATGGACGGTAATTTTTGGTTTAATATTCGCAACATTCTTAACCCTCGTGATCGTACCCGTAATGTACTTGATTGCAGATAAGATTTCGTTGAGGATGAAGGGAGTAAAAATGAAATAGAGATGATTTTTGTAATTGAAAAACAAGATGCTATTTCTTAAAATAAAAATAATTAATTGATATAAAATATGAGCAAGACGTTGATGATCCTTGGGTTTTCTGCATTCTTTATAATTATAGATCTGTATATTTTTCAGGCTGTCAAAATTACTGTTCAAGGTATGTCATTACCATGGAAAAGGAGTCTATTTATTGCATTCTGGGCACTGACCGCAATAAGCATCGTGTGCATTATCATCATCAATCTTATGCCTGCCGATTTTTTTTCAAGAGATGTAAGAAGACTGATCGTGGCCGGAATTGCCATGCTATACATTTCAAAAATATTTGGCGTTCTCACGCTGGTCATAGATGATATTTTTAGAGCAGGGCAATGGATATTAGGAAAAATATTTCCGGCAAAGCTTCCAGAAAACCCAGTAGGCAATGGAATGAGCAGATCTGAATTTATTTCCAAAACCTCACTTATTGCCGTTGCAGCCCCTTTGGCAACTTTTGGTTTTGGAATTGCCTCTGGAGCCCATAACTACAGAATTCACCGCAGAACAATTACACTACCCAATCTTCCGGCAGCATTTGACGGAATAAAAATTGGCCAGTTGTCAGATATACACAGTGGCAGCTTTTTTAGTAAAAAGGGAGTAAAAAAAGGGATTGACATGTTGCTTGGAGAAAAGCCTGACGTTGTTTTTTTTACTGGAGATCTAGTCAATGATGAGGCTAGTGAGGTGGGAGAATATAAAGCATTGTTTTCGAAAGTGAAAGCTCCACTTGGTGTGTTTTCTACTTTGGGAAATCACGATTATGGCGACTATAAAAGTTGGAATACCATTAATGAAAAGAAAAAAAATCTTTCAGACCTTATACAGACCCATAGAGAGCTCGGGTGGGATATTTTGCTCAATGAAAACAGGACGCTTAAAGTAGATGGCGAAGAAATTGGCATTATCGGGATAGAAAACTGGGGTGCAGGTCGGTTTTCTAAATATGGTGATTTGAACAAGGCCCATCAAGGAGCAGAAGAGTTGCCTGTAAAGATTTTGTTATCCCATGATCCAAGTCATTGGGATGCGCAAGTGAGACCTCAGTTTGGTGATATTGATGTGATGTTTGCTGGCCATACACACGGGTTTCAGTTTGGCGTTGAAATTGGGAATTTCAAATGGAGTCCTTCAAAATACTTGTATAAGCAATGGGCAGATCTATATCAACAAGACAATCAATACCTCTATGTAAATCGTGGGTTTGGTTTTCTGGGATATCCTGGGCGAATAGGTATATTGCCGGAGATAACCATTATTGAGTTGAAAAGAGCTTAGTGATTGTTCACGCGGGGTCTCTTGCAAAGAACCGTGCGAAAGAGATAGATTGACTGACAGAAGACCCCGCCATGACTGAAAATTTTCAAAGCCTAATTATTCACTTTTTCCCAGTCATCTGAAGATGAAATGGTAATTGATCCATCCTTATATTCTAAGATATAATCCACCATAGATCTTTTGGTGCACCCTTGAAATGCGTTGTCGCCGGTGCAATTATAAATGATGGGATATGAAAATCCATAAGGTCTTTCAAATTTTACTATTTTATCATTCTCATCAACAATAAATCCCCAGGTAAATTCTATGTGCTCACCCGAACAGCCCTCAGTAATCCCTGGATAATCATATTGATAAACTCCAATTCCACCAATTTTCAATTCCAAAAAACCTGACTTTTTACCAATGTATTTTCCGATAAATTTCTCGTCGATATCAAAGGTAGTCTTCACCTTCGATCCATTATATTCTAATAATCTTGTCATTTGATTTGATTTGGAAAAAAAACCACAAAACAATAAGACAACCCACAATGATTTCATAAGCCAAAAAATAAGAAATTTCATGTAATGATAATTAATAGAATATTTAAATTCTATAGTATATCAAAGATTCAGTTTTTTTATTAAAAAACGCGTTTGAATTCGGCTTGATTTTAATTTAATATTGTGCGAATTCTATATAATAAACTTATTTATGCTCATATATACACTTCCATTTATTGCTGCAATCATTGGGTGGGTCACTAACTATCTTGCTATAAAGATGCTGTTTCACCCAAGGAAAAAGGTTGACTTACTATTATTCAGTATCCAGGGTATTTTCCCTAAAAGACAAAAGGTGCTGGCAGAGAGGTTAGGTACAATGGTTGCAACCGAACTATTTTCCTTTAATGATATTAAAGACAGATTTACAAGTACTTCATCTGCTGAGGAGATAAATAAAGTTTTGGACGAAAAACTTGAAGATTTTATAGAAGTAAAATTAAAGTCTGCCTTGCCCATGTTGGCCATGTTTCTCAATGATGGTGCAAAAGCAAAAATTAAAGAAACGCTTCATGCTGAGTTCCAACACATTTTACCAGACATTTTAAACAAATATTCTGAAAAATTGGAGAAAGAAATTGACATAGAAAAAATAGTCACTCAAAAAGTGGAAGCATTTTCTTCCGAAAAACTTGAGCAGATTTTATTTTCTATTATGAAAAAAGAGTTTAAATTTATTGAGATTTTGGGAGGCGTGCTTGGATTTCTGATTGGGATAGTTCAATTATTAATAATTCAGTTACAATGGTCTTTGTAAAGACAGTCTAAGTTGCCAACTTTAGTTTAATTAGTTTTTGTCCATAACATTTTAAATATAATCTTATCATTTTTTTTGCTTGCAATACATTAATAATTTTTTTAAAACATCAAGGTTAAATATTTTGTTATGGTCATATCCAAAATACGTTGGATTAGATTGACGGAAACAAATTTATTGTTATATTGATACTCAGATAAAATTTAACCTTATGAAATACTACGCTTTATTATTGTGCTGTGTCGGGTTGGCTTTTGGATCCTGCATGAGAAATGAATACCTGGTCGAATCCGACTATAGCTATGCAGGTTCATTTAAAAGCTACAAATCCTTTGATTTTATGACAGAGATTGGAGCCAACAAAGACTCGGTCGAACAACGTGGCGCCATTCAAAAATCAATAAAAAGAAGGATGGAATTGCAGGGTTATAAATTCAACAAAAAGAGACCTGATCTTTTAGTTTCATTTAAAATGTTTTATGGAGATTTTAATTTTTATGGTTATAATCAACCAGACTTTGAAAATTGGCTTGTTTATGAAAATGACGAAGAGGCCTATAATCCCGTCACCTACAATATGTATGAGGGCACAATCATTGTAATTCTTTGGGATAGAAAGAAAAGAAGAGTTGTTTGGCAGGGATATGCCACAACCATGTTTGGAAATCCATACCAAAATGAGAAATATATTAAATGGGCAGTACGATCAATATTTGATCAATACAGGATATTTGGAGAAGATTTAACTGTTCAAAATAGATTAAACTGACTTAACATTTAACCATACCTAATAAAAAAAGCTTATGATTTATCATAAGCTTTTTTTATGTAATTAATTTTTCCGATACTCTCCCAATAACTATTCTACAAATAGCACAACAGCGGCAAAAGGATAGTAATCTTATTTTTTGTTAGTGTCTTTTTTTTGTGCTGTCTTTTTATAAACGTCAACTACTATGACGGCCTTAACAAAGGCAATTAAAGAAACTGCAATTATAACAAACAAGTTGACGGAATCAGAAATAGCTGGATCAAACATAGTCGTATTTTTAGAGCGCAAGTTTAAAATAATTTTTTTAGACTGGATAAAAAAACAACCTTTTTACAAAAACATTATATCGATTCCCAGTCTATCGTGTATTTTGCTTTTTTTGTTTCTCTTTTATTTTGAGCCATATCGGCATGAAAAGGGCCAGGTTCTCCATCTATCTCCAATGTAAATGTGCCGAGTTTGTCATTGGGAGAAATGAGATCCCAATCCCACAGTTCAATTACAATTTTTTGATCTTTAACTAAACCCTCAATCTCGATATTAAGATCTGTGGTAGTATCCATCATGATGGGTTGTTGTTTTTTCCCTACAGGCCATATTTTTTTTCCATCATATTTCAAATAAACATCATCGTATTGATGCTCTTCTACAAAATAGCAATGTAGACTCGAAAGGATTAGCGTATAGGTTTTCTGAGGTATTTCCATGGTAAAAAATTATCTAAGTTCAATTTACGTAAATCAGTCTTAAAAAGTATTTGAGCTATGAAAAATTTATTAAAAATTGCAGTTTCAATAAGCATTTGAGCCGGCCTCAACTCCTTCATTGTCTGCCTAGCTCAAGCAATGAACTTATCTCCTTACAATCCTCAACAACATAATTAGCTTCGGATAGGTGGCGTGCAGAAAAAGTCGTGGTAATCCCAACAGATTTCATACCTGCCCTGTTAGCCGCCTCTATTCCATGTGGTGCATCTTCGATCACCAGGCATTTGTTTGGATCGATTTTTAGTTTTTCTGCCGCCAGAAAGAAGACATCAGGAGCAGGTTTTGATTTGTCACCTACATCTTCAGTGAAATAAATATGTTCGTTAAAAATTTGTTTCAAATTCAGCTGCTGCTCAACTTTTAACATTAAGTCTTTGCTCATCGCAGTTGCAATACTGATTGAATATCTTCTTGTGTTCTTCAGCAATTTTACAAAAGGCAAAAATCCATTAACATATCCAATCTCCGTTTCAAAAAGATCCTGAATTATAACTTGTCGTTCATTTGCCAATTCCTGAGCACTTTCATCTAAGCCGTAATAGTCAATGATCAATTGCGCCCCTTCCAGAATTGTCTGACCCACCATCCTTGGTTTTAAATATTCTCGGTTATAAAAAAGGCTTCTTTTTTCCAGTACTTCTATCTGGCTTTTGTCCCATAGCGACTCGGTATCAACCACTACACCCTCGGCATCGAAGATTATACCTTTAATATTATTTAGACACATTTTAGGTCAGCTTTCTTCCTTATAGAACAATTGATAAAAATTCATATTGCTATCTCCATCAAACCCTTTTTTGATATAGTTCCTATTTCCATGGACATATACATGAAAATTTTTATCCAGTTTGATCACACTTTTAAATGCCCGCTTCATTTTCTTTACTGCCTCGGAATTGATATCAAATTCATCATAAATTTTCATTTCATTTTCCTCCTGGTAGTTTTCCTGATATGATTCAAAAGCACTAATAATTTCTGGTTCTTGCAATACTTTTTTCTGAAAATGAACTTTATCAAACACATCTTCTTCCTTAAAGAATTTTGCAGATTCCTGTACCAGCGACAGTTGATCTATTCTGTCTGCTTCAGGAAATGCTTCGCTCGAAAAATCTTTGCACATCTGGAGGTAGTTTTTGGTATGAAAGTAGGTGTCTTCATTGGGTTTTACATTCAAAAATAGCTCTTTCCAATATTTTGCATCCTCGCCTTTGTTGGTATTATCTACCAAAAGCACTTTATATCCTTCCTGCTCATTTACATTAAAAATTAAACACCCTTTGTCGAGATTGTTGATATTGATGCCATCATCGCGACTTACATTAAATGTGTTGCCTTCCGGGAATACTTTCAAAAAAGTTTCTTTTTTTTCTGACTTAAAAATGCCCACAACTTCTGTCAATTCATCTTGCAAATAGCAATTATCAAAATACGCCACATACAATTCCCCCGGTTTGATATTCGGATGATTAGATGCTTCGTACAGATGCTTGGCAAGATTCAATGATTGCATTTGCAAGGCTGTCTTATCAAGAAAAATACTTTTTGCATATGTATATACCTCATTCAAATTGAGGTTGGTGTTATGAGAGAAATTATAAAATTCCTGATCTTTAAATGGTTTGGTAAAGTAAGTGGTGAGCAAAGAAGATATTGAGCCATTTATTTCTACTTCTTGTTCGGAGTTGACAATGCCTTCTTCATTGGATTTATTGCCAACTTGATGTATGGCCAATCGCGATAGAAGGGCTTCAGAAAAATTTAACATAATTCAATTTAATTATTAAGGATCAAAATGGTTGATATGGATAAAACAGATCAAATGCAATAATGCAAATCAACCTTTCAAAGTCAAAAAATATAAGGCGATATAATAAAAAAATATTGCTTGAAATTGATCTAAATAATTCGAGGAATTATTTTTTACTCTCCAATGACCTCTTCTATCTGGCTCATTTTTTCCTCTGAAAATTTTCCTGAAGTGGCAAATACAATATTCCCTTCTTTATCCAGCACAAAGAAATAGGGGATATCTTTTTTCTGAAAATCGAGTGATTCTTTAAAGGGTTTTAGCTTTCCTTTGTAAAATAATATACTTGGAATTAACCTGAGGTCAAGTTTTTTCATAGCATTCTTTTTGGCAGTTTTTGTGGCGGCAGTTTTTATTCCGGTAAACATGGGCACGAAATATGCGTTGACATCATATTGCTGGCCGCCGAATAGCTGATTCATTTGCCCTTTTGGTTTATCAATAAATTTCCAGAATATCGGCTCCATCCAACTGTTGAGGTCATCCTCCGATTTTTTCGAAAATGCCAATCCGAGAAGCGTATATTTCCCTTTGGTATCTTGGGGCAATATTACTTCTTTGCCATCTGCGGTTGCTGTTTCCATTTGAGGAAATTTACTTCCTACTACCTGCGCCTTAGAGAAAGTATTTAATAATAACAAAAGCAAAATAGCAGTTGAAAAAAATCTTAAAAAAATATTCATATCGTAGTTATTTTTGAATGATCGAAAGTTCATTAATCATTCCAAGATTCGCAATTATTCCTCAAGATGAAACCAAAGTAACATAACGCATGTAATTAAAAACTGTGATAAATCACAAATATTCTTTTTGACCATGGAAAGTCGAGCGTTGGTAATTCTTTATCTTATTGGTGAATTGCACCTTTATTAATTGGGTACAGAGGATAAAATATATATCAATAAAAAATCTGTTTTTTAGCTAAAATGAACAATCAATTTTATAAATTTCCATAGAATTTGGTGTGCAAGTATTGTGCATTGACAACAAAACCACTTATGCAAACCTAATGGCCAAATCAAATAAATTTGGAACTTTCGGAGGCGTTTTCACTCCTTCGATCCTTACCATTCTTGGCGTTATCATGTTTCTCAGGCTTCCAATGATTATTGGTCAGGCCGGACTCATTGCCACTATTGGAATTATCATTGTTGCACATATTATATCTCTTTCTACAGGATTGAGTGTTTCATCCATTGCCACAGACAAAAAAGTAAAAGCCGGCGGAACCTATTATATGATTTCGAGAAGCCTTGGTTTACCAATTGGAGGAACACTGGGTCTGGCACTTTTTGTAGGTTTGTCATTTAGCGTAAGCTTATATCTCATTGGGTTTTCCGAAAGCTTTTTATCTTATTGGGGATACGAAGTAACTAAGGACAACATTCGCATAGCCGGTACCATAATATTACTCTGTGTTACTACCATTACGTTTATCAGCACTTCGTTGGCCATAAAAACACAGTACGTGATTATGGCTGCCATCGTATTGTCATTGGTATCGATTTTCGTTGGTCAACATGATTTTACTCCCGCTGTGCCACTGATCAGATCCGGTTCTTCGACTGTTTCTTTAATGGTGCTTTTCGGAATATTTTTTCCTGCAGTCACTGGATTTGAGGCAGGTGTGAGTATGTCCGGTGACCTGAAAGATGCCAAAAAATCCATACCCATAGGTTCGATATCCGCTATTTTGGTAGGTCTTGTAGCCTATATCGGCCTGTCATTTTTCTTTGCATATACTGTCGATGGAGATTTATTGGCAAATGATAGTAACGTGTTATTGAAAATTTCCTGGGTTCCGCAACTGGTTGTAGCGGGAATCTGGGGCGCAACACTTTCGTCGGCATTGGGAAGTATATTGGGTGCGCCAAGAATATTACAAGCCACAGCTGTGGATGGCATTATGCATCGGTTTTTTTCAAGAGGTGTTGGCAAAACCAATGAACCAAGAAATGCTCTTCTTCTTACATTTATCATTGCTGAAGCCGGCATCCTAATTGGTGAATTGGACGTAATTGCCAGGATTGTTTCTATATTTTTTATCACTACTTATGGTTTTCTAAATCTTAGTTGTGCCTTTGAGCGATGGACAAGTGCCGATTTCAGACCCGATTTTAAAACTCCTATTTGGGTAAGTCTGCTGGGTGCTGTGGCATGTTTTCTGGTAATGATCCAGCTAGATATTCTCGCAACCATTGGTGCCTCCATCCTTCTTGGTTTGGTGTTTTTATATTTAAAACGAAAAGAACTTTCTCTTCAAACCGGTGACACATGGAGTGGCGTTTGGGCTTCATTGGTAAAATCTGGCCTTGAATACCTGAGTGCAAAATCTGTACACAACAGGAATTGGCGGCCCAACATATTATTGTTTCATGGTGCCCAGGAGAGTCGGCCATATTTACTGAAACTCGGCAAAGCACTGACCGGCAAGCTGGGGATACTTACTGCCTTTGATTTAATCATCTCTGGTCTTTCTTCGGCAGTAAAAAATGAAGAAAAACTTCCACAGCCAGAAGAAAAGGAAACGGGAAGATATTTCACCCTAAAATATGCCACCAAAGATTTGTATGAAGGTATTGATGAAATATCCAGGGTCTACGGGTTTTCTGGCATAAAACCCAATACCATTCTGATGGGATGGATAAAGGACAATAAGCGCCAGGCAGATTTCGGGAATTTGATTACGAGTTTCAATAAAAGTCAGTTGAACTCCATTTTTCTAAATTATAGTGAAGAGCGAGGTTTTGGGAGCAGCAAAAGTATTGATATTTGGTGGAGCGGATATGGCAGCAACTTATCCTTTGCCATCAGCATCATTCGATATCTTTCGAGTGACGACATCTGGAAAGACATGAATATTAGACTCTTTGTGCCAATTACCAATGCGCTGTTGACAGAAAAAGTTTATGCTACCCTGGAGCGAATCATAGATCAATATCGCATAGCAGTGGAAATAAAACTGGTAGATAATTCCATTGAAAAGCTTTCTACATATGAACTCATAGAGCGGGAATCTTCTGAAACAGACTTGACCATTGTTGGATTACCCAACAGAAGATATGAAAATATGGATATCTTTATGGATGAGGCGAATAAATTGTTACCTCTTTTGGGATCTACTCTTTTAATTAATGCATCAAATCTATTTGAAGAATATGATCTGGAACTGAATGAAAAAACAACTGCACTTGCCAAAGAGGAAAAAATTGATCTTGTGCAAATGCCTCAGTTTTTATTGCCAATGCTAACCGAAGAAATCAATCGGGTAGATACAGATATGCACAGCCTGGCGAATAAATTTTTCGACCGAACATTTTTACCCCATTTTTTGGAATCAAATGATTGGATTCAAAACATAAAAGAATCTATAGAATCTACTACCCAAAATTTTATAAAAGCCAATGAAATCAATGATCAGTTCAGAAGGAACAAAGCTTATTTCAAAATAAAAAATGAGTTTTACTTTAACATCACATCGCTTTTTGAAAAGAAACAAGAAAATAAATTTAGTGAGCTTAAAAATTTAACCGAAGATGGGATTCAATGGTATATCCATAAAATGGATCAAAAAATATCTGCGGTAACAAACGGTTATCGAATCGAACATCATACCTCAAGATTTAAATTGAACAAGGGTGATTCCATAAAATTGAAACGATACAAAGCATGGAAAAAGCTCACACACCCATTTGCTAAAAAGACCATCCCAATCATTGTCCATTATCGAACACTTTCTGAGCACTATCTAAGAAACAGGCAAATAATCGTATTGCATCAAATTCTTAACAAATTTGAGACTTGGTCGTACCAGTTTATTTACTCATTAAAAAATCAAATCAATGCAATTGATGACTTTATCAATCAATCGGGTGCTAATTTAATTAGCGAGAAGCTTACCACTCTCCAGATAGAAAAAGTGAGAACCAAGCTATTAAGTGAGGTTCAGCAACTTGAAAGGGAGGTAAAAGCTGAGCAGACTGACATCACTCAAAATCTTCTTTCCTCCTTCAGAAGAGAAATTGTAGGCATGGGCTACGACCTTGAAGAAGTCAATGTAAACCAACTCATAAAACAAAAAACACGAGTTTCTAAGATTGTTGGGAAAGCAAGAAAGTTGGTACTGGCCTTTCCGGAACAATGGTACGACAAGGTGATTTTGTATTATAATAAATTAAATACGGACGTGCGGATGACATCCTTTATGAGCCGGACATCAAAACTTATTGATGATTATGAATCTGACATAAATGTAAATTTCTACCAGAAATTGATTAGAGATATAGATCAGCTAAAAAATAAAATTGTTTCTCATTCGCATGAACTCGAATTAATGAGAGAAGTCAAGGTCGAGTTTAATGGAGATAGTAGCATCAAAGTTTTTAAAGAATTTGAGTTGCTCAACCACGATGTGATGAAACTGGTAGATATTTTGCCAAAGGAAATGGCATTGCCATTTGAGGAAAATTCAGACAAAAGCCATCTCGAATCAGTCACCGTTCCTGTGGCTAAAATATCGCGACATTTTTTCGAATCCCGATTTGTTGGACCCATTGCAGACCGGCTGGGAAAAGCCGAAGAGGAATTGGTGAGAATAATCCATGAGATTAAGGATCAAATGAGTCTTACAAGATTTAGTATTGACAATCTCGACAATGAATCTGAATTGGGCTCGCATGGCAAAGGCGCTATCATCAGTGATATGGTAGAATTACTTGATGAAAAAAAACAAGAAATTGATCAATTAAATGATTCTATTTGCGAACAATTTAAGGATGCACTACAAGAAGCTTTTGATCCGCTTTCATCATACAAATTAATTGAAAGTTCTAAAGCACTCACTGTGCAACTTCGCGACTACAAAAGCCGACGCATAAGAGACATAATCGGATATCGGCTCAAAGCCATAAATACCTCCATTATGAAACAGCTTGCCAGGATTTGGTACACCAAAAGTGAGGGTGTATTGTTGGCAAAAAGATTGATTGAGACTGAAAAGAATAAATCGCGAAATGAAAAAATCCTCGATATTGTCGAGCATGTTTCTCCCTCTGCGAAAGTGATGAATACCGCACCCCACTATTATAAAAGCCTGTTTAGTGGCAGGTCAAATATCTCGGAAGAATTATGGGTCGGTATGATTCGCGAGCAAGCTGCATTTACCAAAGCCATTGAACGGTACCACTCGGGGATTAAAGGGGGTATCATTGTGACCGGTGAGCGAAACTGTGGTAAAACAAATCTTTGCCAGATTGTACTGAAAAAACAATTCAAAGTCAATCAGATATTTCACATTTTTCCACCAGTCGATGGGTCGTTGCAAGCCAAAGATTTTGAACATGAATTGAGCAAAGCCACTGGAATATTAAGAGACAAATCAGAAATATTCAACACCGTCCCATTCGGCAGTGTGTTCGTAATTCACGATATGGAATTGTGGTGGGAAAGATCGCCAAAGGGATTGGAACTGATACGAGAGATCATGCAAGACATCGATCGGTACAGCAAATCGTACCTGTTTGTGATCAATATGAACATCTTTGCTTATGAGCTGGTCAATAATGTATTGAATCTCCAGGATCATATGATTGGCGTAATTCAATGCCAACCCCTGGATTCGGAAAGTCTCAAAACACTGATCATGAAACGACATAAGTCCAGCGGGTTGAGTTTCCTTTTAGAAGATCATCAGGAAGAAAACCTGTCGCACCTCCGCCTGGCAAAGCTATTCACCAAATATTTTGATTATAGTAAGGGCAATCCAGGCGTGACATTAAACGCTTGGCTCAGCAACATTTTGCAGTATAAAAATGAACAACTGGTTATAGAATATCCAAATCTCCCAGACTTTGAAATACTCTCGAATATTGATGAAGAAGCTCTAATGTTGCTACAGCAAATATCGATGCATAAACGGATGGATTTCAACAAGCTTGCAAGGGTCTTTGCTTCGACAGAGCAAGAAATGGAAATTGCGCTTCGCCCTTTGCGATTGAATGGTCTGGTGGTTGAGAAATCTGATGGAGTTTTTATAATAAATCCCTACGTCGATCCGCTCGTAGTGAGTATTTTAAAACAAAAAGAACTATTGTGAAAATTCCAACTATTATAATATTCCTGGTTATTTTTCTTTCAATTAATTTTCTAGTTAGAAAAATGTTGGACAGACTAAATAATGAGAGTAATCTGTTAAAAAACTTCAGGCGGTTCTTCCCAATTATAGAGTTGATCGCTTGGGCATTGTTTATCATCTGGGTTTCAAACACCTTATTTGAAAGTTCAAAATTTCATCTTTATGTTAACACACTGATTATAACTCTGGGCTTTGTATTGGTTTATTGGTTTTTTATAAAAGACTATATTTCAGGTGTTCAAATCAAGTCTCGATTTAACCCATCACATGGTCAATTTTTTAAGTCGGATCAAACCAGAGGAGTGGTGAAAAAATTGGGAACACTTGTGATGGAAGTAAAATCAGAAAACGGGAGCGATTTCAAAATTCCATATTCCAAGATTGATCAAAAATCCATTGAGCTAAATATCCAGGAAAAAAGTGGTGGAGAAAGTACTTTTATAATCAAACTGGATAAAGACGTCGATGAAACCGACGCCTGTCAAAAGCTTACCGAACTCATCTTAAATTCCCCATGGAGTTCATACAAATCTACTCCCGACATCAAAGTTGTTGATGACAAAAACAACCTAAAAACTTACGAAATATCATATGTCTCTAACGGAAAAAATAGTTCCAGACAATTGAAAGAGCTAATTGAAAAGGAGATTCGGCAGTTAAAGTAGATGGTTTGTACTTTCGATTTGCAATCAATTTAGTACGGCAATTATCTCTGGGCTTGCAGCTCATTCTGATGCGTTTTTATAATGAACGTACTATCAAAGCATTGCCTTCAACTGTAATTATAATAATTGCATGGCTGGATATATATATTAACTGCAGATGGGCAATGATGGCAAATATAAGGTTACATTTGCGGGAAAATTTTCAGATATAAATTCAACGATAAGCTAATAATGAAAGAATTTTGGAATGAGCGCTTCGGACAAAATATATATATGTATGGAAAAGCTCCAAATGTATTTTTCACTCAGCAGCTCAATGAATTGCAAAAAGGAAACATTTTACTTCCGGCTGAAGGTGAGGGAAGAAATGCTGTCTATGCAGCCGTAAAAGGCTGGGGAGTTACTGCATTTGATTTTAGTGAAGAGGGTAAGAAAAAAGCACTCGCTCTGGCACAGGAGTACGAAGTAAATATTGACTATCAAATTCAGGATGCCGTTGATTTCAAACCTTCCATGTCGTACGATGCCATCGGGCTAATTTATGCACATTTTGTAGAAGAAGAAAGAAAAATATTATTTGCTAATCTTGAGGATTGCCTTGCACCTGGAGGAAGATTGATCATAGAAGTTTTTAGCAAAAGCCAAATAGACAGAGAATCTGGTGGACCAAAAAACTTGGACTTGTTATACAGCAAAGATGAAATAGAAGCATTATTTCCAAAAATTAACTTTATGGTGCTGGAAGAAACAAAGGTTTTATTGGATGAAGGAATGCATCACCAGGGAGATGCTGCGGTGATCAGGGCTGTGGGCGTGAAGAAATAATCTTAAATTGCCGGACCTGTTCCGGCATCTGTCCGAGGTTCGCAGAAATATATCTATAGCATACCCTTCAAAAATCCAGCAATATAAAACACCTCTTTTCCCAGTCTTGCAAGATCCGTCGCCCCTGTTGGTCTCTGCGACGGTAGGCAGAGACCAACAAGGGTGGTAATGTATAAATAATCTATTAATTGAACGCTTTTAAAATTACTATCCACCTCAATCCTTTTTGCCCGCATATTTCAAGAGGATATTTTGGGAGTTTTTCGTCAAATTCTGAAATGTCTTCTTCCGTAATAACTCCTGTAGCAAGTTGGTCTGCCATTATTTCCGCCCAGCGAGAACCGCACTGGACTTGCAACAATAAGCCGAACAAATAGTTAAGCACATTTCAAATAATTCATTTTCCCAATTCTTATAAGAAAAAAATAACTCATTTATTATAAACAGTAGGTTACCATAGTGATAGTATAGGAATATAACATTAAATAATATAAATATATTAATATGAGACGCATTACATTAATGATTGCATTAATTTTTACAGGATTATATTTGGAAGCACATGAGGATAGAAATGTTATACCAACAGAAAAAAACACAGTTGAAAAAGATGTGATTTCAAACAAAGAAAAATCGACATTTACGACTACTGAATCAATCATCCCTAAAGATAAAAGCTGGATAACCAGTGTAAGTTTTTATTCCCAAGACAATAACTTAGGCTATCTCATAATCCAGAGTAAGAATAAAACAACAATACATCAAAATGTACCAAAAGGGATTTGGACTGCTTTGAAAGGTGCAAAATCTACAAATGGATATTATAATTTTTATATTAAGGATAAGTATTCATTGGCAAAATAAACTCAATTTGTATTATTCATCGGCGGGTTAAATCTATCAATTAGTAAATCAGTGTTATTTCAATAGTAGGTTATTAGACTGTTCAGACCAAAAGTTTAAATTTATAAATAAACAATTAGAGATACATCAAATAATTGTCAAAACAGGAGCAATAATTGATGCAAGTGTGATTGAAACTCCTTTACGTCCTAAAGGGAAAAGTAATTACAAAGTGACTAAAGGTAGAGAAGATGAGCAGGAGGTTAAAGTTACAAAAGAGTATTCCTCCAATGTAGATACGGAGGCTCGCTGGCTCAAAAAAAGAGAAAAATACCATTTCGGTTATAAAAAGCATCATGTTATAGACGATGAAGGCTTGGTTCTTGGTGTTTTAACAACTCCCGCAAGTACAAATGAAATTGCGAATCTTGAAGAAGTTTTAGATACAGCTGATTTACCGAAAGACATTCCTTAAAAGCCGATAAAGGTTATCGATCAAAAAAAATGTAGCCCTCTTAAAGAAACGAAACTTAAAAAATCACATTCTAAAAAAGGCACTTAAAAATAAACCATTAACCAAGTGGGAAAGTAGATTTAATAAATTAGTAGGTCAAACACGATTTAAAGTTGAGCGTACCTTTGGGGGAATTAAAAGATGGTTTTCTGGCGGAATAGCTAGGTATAGAGGTATTGAAAAGATGCATACACAAAATTTAATGGAAGCTATTTGCTATAATTTATACCGTTCTCCTAGGATAATTGCGTCTAATCATCAAAAATAAGGCTCAAAAACCTCTTTTGACAACAATTTAGACCAATTTTAATGGCGGTAAATCTAAAAAATATGAAAACTGAAATTATGCCCGTTTTGCAATGGTCTTAGGTTGTCAATGACGTCAAAAAATACCAGTTAATTCCCAGGTTCCTACCAGCCGCAAGAAATGATTTTTCAAATTGCCGACAGACCTCGGAACAGGTAATGCCATTGACTTAAGGTTTTGTTGTATATAAAGTAACAATCTCATTTTTCTACAAATTCGTATCATTTCCCTTCTTGGTCATTTCGAGCCTGCCTTTGTCGGCAGACAGGTGTAGCGAGAAATCTTATGATCAATTGAACGAGTGAATAGGACATTGGTGATTATTTCAACTTAAGATTTCTCCCTCTGGTCGAGATGACGAAAAATTGGACATTTGAGTAAAATACACTTAATAGCCGGGCACTACATAAAGTCGATATCAATATTAAAAGGCGACTTCATCAAAAAACGCAATGCTTGCTCCATGTTCATTTCGCCAAGAATCACCTTATTGAGTGATTCGGTAATGGGAGATCGCATTTGATATCCTTTCATCAGCCGAATGATAATTTTTATGGTATTAATTCCTTCGGCTGTTTCTTCCATTGTTGCTAATATATCTTCTATTTTTTCGCCTTTCCCCAGTCGCTCTCCAACCGTAAAATTTCTACTCAACTTACTGGAGCAGGTAGCCACAAGATCACCAACACCGGCCAGTCCCAAAAATGCTTGCGTATTGGCACCAAGCATATGGCCCAGATAGATCATTTCAATCAGACCTCTGCTGATCAACATCGATCGTGCATTTTCTCCATACCCCATTCCGCTTAGGGCACCGGCAGCAATGGCGATGATGTTCTTCAAAACCCCAGTGAGCTCTATGCCAAGTAAATCCTTGCTGCCATAAACCTGAAATCTATCATTTCGTAAAAGCCGCTGTCCCTCCCGGATCACTTCATCAAAATGACTCGCCACAACTGTTGCTGCAGGCTGATCATCGGATAGTTCTTTTGCCAGATTTGGTCCGGCCAAACATCCCACCCTCACAGCCAGGCTTCGCTTTCTGATGAGCCTGCTCATGGTATAAACATCATCTTTTGCGATTTTCAAATCCTCATCTTTTTCCCAGTCTTTTTTAGCAATAACAAGACCTTTTGTACCATGGATGAGAATGTGATAAGGCTTTAGAAATGGAGCCAAATTATCAATTAGCTCAGCAAAATTATTGGAAGGAACAATCGGGAAAATAATATCGCAACTTTCTGCAACAAATTGCAAATCATTAGTTGGGGTAATTCGAGCACTCATTTTCTTGCCATGCAACATTTTTGATTCAGCGATTTCGCTGACCACTTTTATGTTTCTGGCATAGAGTATCACGTCAGTATTTTTAGCAAGGATATTAGCAATGGCAGAGCCGAAGCTTCCCGCACCAATTACCCCTACCGGTTTATTATAGGAATTTTTCAAGCTCATACCCGTCCATTCTGTTGTGATAGTAATACAAATTATTTATATCCTGAGTGATGATATTACCTGCTTTATTTTTGAGCAATGGTCTTCTGGTATGATAAATTCCCACATTTGATATCCCCAAATTTATAACCTTGTCAATGTCGTCTGTGAGGTGCGTAGCCATATCTACTTTATCTTTATTGAACAAATCAATAACACCATTTCTCAATTTTGAAAAAACCTTGCGAAACTCCTCGTATTTAATTTCTATTTCATCAGCAGGTAGTCTCAAAACACTGTAAAGATCCAATTTACTATGATAATTTCTTATCATTATAAAAGCAGTAAATGCTACCAAATGGCTGGATTGTACACGATTAATTCTATAATATTCCTTTATAATAACTTTGCTGAGCATGCGGGTATATTCTTCTTCACGCTGCTCATCGGCAGAAATACGTCCTCTCGAAAGGAAGTAATCGCGCGTGTTTATTCGATTTCCAGAGGCATTAATGCTCATGCCTTCATCATCGACATAATTGCCAAATAGATCAAGACCTTTACCAATGGACACTGAGATATTATTTCCTTTGGTAAAAAATTCAACTAAAAATTTCAGTATCCTACCTGATTGTTCGTATTTATTACTTTCTTGATAATACCTCTCCTGTCCCTGGCTTTCCAGGTGATTTCTTATAAGTCCTGGTGCCTCCAGTACAAAGTTGTAATTGGTGACTACCGGGACGATAAAAATTTTATGATCTCTTCCTTTGTCGCTATTTTCATAGTTAGCCCTTTGTGCCCCTATTGCAGTTCCCAGTAGTCCAAGTTTTAGTTTTGTTTCAATCTTACCGGAACGGGATCGCGTACCTCCCGGAAAAAAAAGACTATGGCATTTATCCTTAATCGCCATGCCCGAATACGTGCGCAATGATTCGAGATACAACATATTTTTCTTTCTTCGATCTACTTTATATGCACCAAGACTATTCATAAAATAGGCGAATATCTCCATGTTAAATAGATTGAGACCTGCACCATAAATAAATGGCGGAAGACCAAGTGTATGAATTACCCAGCCTATAAGAATGGAATCGAGATTGGAAAAATGGGTAGGAACCATAACTACTGTACCGATTTTTGCCAATTTTCTAAGCTGTGCTGTTTCGCCGGTAATTTGTATTTTATCCAGCAGCGTGAGGTCTCCCCTCCACAAGGAGCCAAACTTTTTGACTCTGGCGGCATTCAATAATCTGGCAAAACCAAATTGAATTATTTTTCTGGCAAGACGATAATGTGATTGTTTGAAATTGCCTGCTATTTCATGCACATATCGGGAAACAATCTCTCTAAGAATTTGATCGGCAAGCTCTTGTTTTTTGTCCTTGCCGGTATTGCCGAGTTCTAACAAACGGGATTTTACGCTGTTCCAAAATTCAACCTCATCTTCGGGATCAACCTTCCATGGGTGGGACTCATACCTTATTTTTTCACGATATCTTGTGAGTTCCAGCTCTTCTATGAGGGTATTCAGATTTGGTCGAAGCTTCTTTAATCTTTTAAAACTATTTTCAATTATCTTTTCTATAAATTGTTTTCTGTTTTTTGCCAACCTCACAACCGGCCATTCCTCATCATCAGACAAGATGGGGTCATAGGTTTTAGAAGTATCAATTATCTGTGGTTTCCTGACTAATTTTCTCAATTAAGTAAATTAAAGCCTCGCATTACTATTTCAATAGATTCAAAGTTAACCAAAATGTCAGTTACAAGTTCAAAAGTAATCTGTTATAATTTAATAGAAAATTTACTTAATGAAAATCGGAACTATCCACTTTAGAACTTTTTGGAACAGGACGATCAAGTTGGGGGCGCATTTGTTTGGTCTTTTCATCAAACGAAAAATGTATTTCTGTTCCTGTCAACAATGGGTCTATAACAATTAAATTTTCTTCCTTGATTCTTCTTTTATCTTTTTTCCATTGACTATATGTCGATCCCAATACTGGGAAAATAGAGATGTTTTCAGCTTTTGAAGATATATCAAAAAATGAATCGGCATGCTCTTGCTCAATCTCAAAAAATAAATATGCCTTGAGGCCAGAGCTTGATGTGTCTGCGATGATGCTATTTACAAAGTCAATAAAAGCCCATAGATTTCGGCTGATTGACGGCAGATAAAAATTATCCTCACTACTATTTTTAAGAACAATGGTAAAAGAAGATTTTCCTGACCAACCTAAATAAAAAAAATACATCCCCGAAAGCATAGAAACGAGATGAATCCATGGAGAAAATAAATTGGTGAAATAAGATAAAAACGCAAAAGGTGTAATGATGCCTCCCATAATCAGAGGAAATAGCATCTTTTTATATTCAACTTTTAGTTGTACAATTTGATTTATGGGGAATAGTCGTTTTTTTGTTTTATGCGTGACCAACAACATTTCATCGCTTATTGCTACCTTATTGTCATCATCTCCATCGGCCAATAAGTAAACAAAAGCTTTTGCTTTTTCCCAGTCAAAATAATCTTCCAAAGCTACCTCATTTGTAATCGTACCAAATAAGCATTTGTTTCATCTTCAAATAAAACATGACAATGCCACCCTAAAGAATATGCTATTTCCATTAATTTGTCCTGATCGATATAAAGCCAAGTGAATCTACTGCCCATTTCATTTTTATACTCATAGTGAAAAGACAGCTGTCCAAAATATTTTGCATCCGGAAGCGGGTTTCCTTCATAAAGATAAGTGACGTCAGAAGAATCAAAAAGCAAAAACCCTGAGGGGTTGACCAATTTTTTAAAATGCAATAAAAGCTTCTTCAATCCGGCGATGCTCCTCGCTATTCCAATCCCATTCATAAGCATGAGAATAGTGTCGTATTTTACCTTTCCATAATTGTATATATCTGCATTTACAATTTTGTTAACCCCGGTTTCCTTTATTATTGTGCAACACGAGGTCGATGCATCTAAGGCGGTAATGTCGTATCCATGTTTTTGTAAATAAATGGAATGCCTGCCGCTTGCTGCTCCCACGTCTAATATTTTACCATTTACCTGGGTGAGTGCAAAGGTTTCCAGGTCTGAAAAATTATTCTCTTTATTAAAAAAATTTTCTAAGGAAATAGTATCAGGTTCACCATATTCATTGTGCAGTAGCAATGGTAATTTAAAATTACCACGATGAAAATCCAGTAAAGCCTGACCAAATATGTCTTTCAATTTTCAATTATTAATTACACGTAAAGTTTTGCCACGTTGTTTTTATATATCTTATTTTTCAAAGTATAATGATCTAAAATACTTAAATTTCCAAAAGGGCATAAAGGCTTTCCATAAGTCTTTTTTATTAATTATCTTTTTTTCAACTAATCTTTGACCATCAATGAAACCTCTATAAACTACGTTGAACATCAGAATAATAAAGAATGTAATAGAATTATTGTAAAGACTCCAAATGAGTAAAGGAATCGGTAATAATATTGCCAAATAATATATAAAAATATTTTTCATGATTTTATAAGTTTACAAGCGCTCATTAGCAGCACATGCTACCGTTAATGCAAGTGCAGTTGCAGGAATAAATGCAGTTTGAGCAAAGGTCCAAACAGAAATCCATCCATGATTAGTATTTGCATCAGCCAAACAATCAGCAGTTGCTCCTCCACAACCTGCGCTTTTTGATAGCACATTAGCAGTTTCAATCGTTTGATTTTCAGAGTTTAACTTTATAGTTGATATTAATTCGAAATTACTATTAATTCTACTTTACGAAGTTAGCTTTAATCTTTCAATTGACTTAAAACCTTCAAGGATTCACTTGCAAATGTCTCTAAATTATGGAAATCAAAGACAAGGCATACTAAAAATCCTTGAAGGTTTGGTTGCAAAAATTATATTTTACAATATGTACTTTACCTTCGTAAAGTAGATTTAAGGTATTCAATTTTAAAAAGATTGTCATAAGTTTTAGTGGTTTTTACAATTATAGGTATTGAGAAACCACTATCATTGAATTAGAGTTTTCGTAAATAAACATTGTCGTTATCAAATTCTATATTGTTTGAATTTTCCGAACGCCAAGAAAGTGTTAACAACTTTTTACCCTTTATGAAAAAGGCCAATAAAACTCCATGAGATTACCTTTATTTCGTTTGCTATATTCCAAGCATAATAATTTTTATTAAAGACCACAATTAAAACAGTATTAAAGATAGATGGTTATTATACATTATATATTTAAAAATTATTAAAAGGAGACCATCAATGAATTTCTTAGGGCATTTTTATTTATCACACCATGATTCGGATCTCCTTATCGGAAACTTTATTGCCGATTTTGTAAAAGGAAAAAAGTACAAGGATTATCCGTCAAAAATTTCAGAAGGTATCATGATGCACAGGCACATCGATCAATTTACCGATAGCCATGAACTGGTACGACAAGGAAGACAGCGTCTTTTTGATAAATACAGGCATTTTTCCGGTGTGATCATTGATATGTACTACGATCACTTTCTGGCAAATCTTTGGGAAAACTACTCCGATAAATCATTATTATCATTTTCAGGGGCAATTTACCAAACTATAGAATCTAATTTTCAGGTTTTGCCCGCTAAGTCACAATATATGTTTCCATTTATGAAAAAGCGAAACTGGCTATTATCCTACGCTACAACTGATGGTATTGGTCAGGCCCTTACGGGAATGTCAAAAAGAATAAATCACGATTCTAAATTGGAAGAATCTATTTCAGAATTACTTGAGTATTATGAGTTATTCAAAGAGGAATTTCAACAGTTTATCATCGAGGTAAAATCACACTTTGAAAATAAAAGATAAGCTTCCAGCTATTATCAATGACTCCAATCAAATTTATCTAACTCTTCAATTGCACCAACGAGTAGATTGATACATTTTTCTATATCCTCTTTATTGGCCATTTCTATCACTTGATGCAAGTGCCTTGTCGGGACGGAAATTGCTCCTGAGATCGAGCCATCTTTCCCCATTCTTTGCAAGGCAGCGGTATCAGTTCCACCTGCAGGTAGTACCTCGGGTTGCCATGTGATTTTATGTTTGTCGGCTGTTTGTTTTAAATACTCGACCATTCTTGTGTCGCAAATGACAGATCCATCCAATATTTTTATAGCGGCACCTTTGCCCAGCTCAGTAATTTTTTCGTGGGCCTGGGCGCCAGGTACATCGTATGCGATTGTGGTGTCCAGGGCAATACCAAAGGTGGGATTTATGGCATGGGTACTCACATTCGCTCCTCGCAGTCCTACCTCTTCCTGAACAGTGAAAACTGCATAAAGATCAAAAGGTATATTTTTCAATTTTTTCAATGCTTCAATCAAAATAAATACTGAAACACGATTATCAATAGATTTGCAATTGACGCAATCACCCATCTCGACCAACTCTCTTTCCCAAGTAATTGGATCACCAACCTTTATGATTTTCTCAAGCTTTTCTTTTTTCATGCCCGTATCAATGAAATAATCTGTTGACTTGGGCATTTTTAATCGCTCATCCGCCGACATCACGTGAATTGGTTTTGTGCCCAAAACTCCAGGGATGCTAGATTTTCCATGGATATTTACTCTTTGTGCAGTAAGCGTTTTCGGATCGAAACCTCCAAGGGTATGAAATCTTACAAATCCTCCCTCTTCGATATGTGTCACGACAAACCCAATTTCGTCCATGTGGGCAGCTACCATCACTTTTTCTTGGTGGCCAACTTTTGAGCCTTTTTTATAGGCAATCACATTTCCGATATTATCAATATGATAGCTATCAACATGTGCTTTGATTTTTTTAATGACCAAATTCCTGATTAAATTTTCATGTCCGGGAGCACCTGCCGTTTCGCAGATTGTCTTGAGTGATGGAATATCAATGTTCATAGTTTTGCAATTTTGTCAATCTGTATTTATTGGAAAAGTACAATTTATATTCTGAAAAATTATAATTGAGAAGACCTGAAAAAATAAATTTTTTGTCAAAAAATTTATTTTGATGACTAAATCAAGGGTCTTTTTGATACATAATCTCACCAAAAATATACAATAAAATTATTTTTTACACATGTACAAAAACTAATATTTGAGTTAGTGTTTTATAATAATGTAACGAAAATCAAAATACTGGATTATTTTTATTGCACGACTATATTTACTATAAGTAGGTATAAAGAAGCATCTTGAACATGTGTCATTAAAGTTTCGAATTACTAATCATGTTGATTTTTATATAATTTTTTATTCAGGTTTAGAAAACGGATTTCTGACAAAACACCTAAAATGCTTATGATAATATTATAATCTTACAAGGGTGCTCTGACCATTTCACTTAGTTAGGTTGAGAGAATTAGTGCTCTTACTTTTATCACATAATTAAAAAAGGAATCACTAATAATTAATATTAACGCTATGATTTTATTTATACTTTATCTTATCTCTCTCGTCTGGATGGTTGTCTTCTTAACCAACTTTGTAAAACCTTTTAAAAAGAAAAAGCAATTTGAAACAACCAAAATAAAATATATTCCTTTAAAGAAATCTACAGACCCTGAAACGAAATATTATGTATTGGATTCGGGAGACCTTGTAGAGATGAGTAAATAGCATTGACCGTTAAAATAAAATTAATTATTAGTTAAATTGATTATCCACGTTATTTTTTTTCATGTGGGACAAATTTTTTAATCGTTATCAAAAACCTGTCATTTGACAGGTTTTTTTTTGCTTCAGATCTAATATTTAGCAAAAGACTGCTCAACACCAAAACCCATCATTTCTCCAATAGAAGTCGTCCTGCTCAAATTTCCGATTTTATACTTTTAATGAGGAAGCACAATTTGCAAATCGCAAGCACCCATGCGATCATTTCCATCAAATATTGAATGGTTAAAGCACTTATAAATTGAGTAATTCAAATTATTTTATAAATAAATTATTCTAATAATAATCAAAACTAAATATTAGAGATAGTTGATAAGCCACTTTATATCTTCAATAAATCCAATACCTTTTTTCTTCATTCTCTCGCATTTTTCATTTTGGCCTAATAATTGTTTTTACCATGTCAAACAAATCTAACTTATTATGAAAAATTTAAATTCAATATTCGCAATCTTAATTGTACTATTTCTCATCGCTCCAATAAATGAGTCATTGGCAAAAAATCCTAATAAGCAGGCTAAAAAGGAAATGAAAAAAAAGGCTTATAAACAAGCAAGAAAAGAAGCCAAAAGATTTAGAAAAAGAGGGTGGTATGTAGCCCCCGGAGCATTGCCAATGGACAAGCAAATAGAAAAATCGTGGGAACTCCAATATAAACAAGATGAAAACGGGTATCCGCTTTACATTGTCGCAACCGGAAATTCAGTCGCTGAAACGCAATCGGCAGCAAAACTCCAGGCAACAGAATTGGCAAAATTAGAATTGGCCGGATTGGTTCAGACCAATGTTGCCGCACTGATTGAGAATAGCATTGCCAATAACCAGCTCAACAATGAAGAAGCTGCCTCGGTCACCAAGACTGTAGCGGCATCAAAAAATATCATTGCGCAGGAAATAGGTCGAGTGATCTTCTTATTTGAGATTTATAATAAAATTGATAAAAACGTAGAAGTTTCTGTTCGGGTAGGATACAACAACGATCTGGCCCAGGAAGTTGCCAAAAAAGCCATCAGAAAGCAACTCGAAGACCAGACAGATATTTTGCATGACAAGCTGGACAAGCTGATGGATTTTTAACCAGAATAAATCAATAGTTTATTTGAGATCTCAAACCAAATTTTCATGAAATATTTACTGTTCATATTGATTTTCATTCTTTTTGATCAGGAAAGTGCTTTCACCCAAAAGTATAAAAGTACAAGCCTACCGATCAGGCAAGCTTCGGGTACAGCACTTTTCAGGCTTGAAGAAGATATGAGTATGGATGACCTGAAAGAGAAGCTGAGAACACAGGCGATTATCAATGCCATTGAAAGAGAGTACGGCACCTACGTAACCCAGGAATCTTTTGTAGATATTGATGATGGGAATACACAATTCAGGATTTTTGGCAAAACCACAATTCGTGGGGAATGGCTAAAAACTACCGGTGAAGATTTCAAAGAGGAAATGAGAAAGATTAAGGACGGACGTAGAAATAGGCATGAGCTTTGGATGAGCCTCAAGATAGATGGCAAAGTGAGAGAACTTTCCCAACCTGATGTTCAATTCAATTTTTTTACTTCTTCTTGCAATAAAGACGTTTGCAAAACCAGCTTTTTTGAAAACGGTGAGTCAATGTATTTTCATTTTAATTCTCCTGTTAATGGATACTTGTCAATTTATACAGTGGAAGCCGAAGCATTGGGAATCAATGACAAAGAGGCCTTTAGGTTATTGCCATACAAAAATATGCCGGCAAAGTTTATCAATGCTGTTCCGGTTATAGCTGATAAGAATTACATTTTCTTCGATCCTAATGCGGAAAATGATTTATTCGAAAATTTTTCTAATTATTTAATTGACGAGATGATTATGCTTACAGAAAAGGGCGAAGAGTTTGTGGAATTGTACGTGGTATTTTCTACAGAGGAATTTACAAAACCAAGTCTGGTTAATCTTGATTCTGGATTAAAGTATGAAACGCCAAAATCACTGCAGGCCTCTTCACTAACCAATTGGTTGGAAAATAATCGAATGAACAACCCAGATTTTTATTATAGACAAGTGAAACTCAAAATTGTAAACTGAGCATTACTTTATAAAATAATTTAACATCCCTGATGATGAAAAATATCATATTTGGATTTTTAGCTTATTTCATTTTGACCATAAATGGTTCATTTGGCCAGGAGCAGGGGGCAGATTATCTAATGTCTGCTAAGCAATATGGCAAGTGGGGTTTTATCAATAAGGAAGGCGAATGGATTATCTCTTCAAAGTATGAGGAAGCATATCATTTTTCAGAAGGATTGGCTGCCGTAAAATTTTATGGACATTGGGGATATATTGATAGAAATAACGCATGGGTTATTCAACCAAAATATCAAGATGCAAAACCATTTAAAGAAGGAGTTGCTTGCGTAATGCTAAACAACTCCTGGGGATATATCAATACTGAAGGATCCTGGCATTTTGAACCAAAACTAAAGGTGGTCAGCTCATTTTCTGCTGGTAAGGCTTTAATAAAAAATGATGATGGTTTTGTATATATTAATAAAGCAGGAGATAAAATATTGCAACAAAGTTTTGATCAAGCTCTTCCATTTTCAGAGGGTCTCGCGTTTGTAATTTATAATGGACACAAAGGATATATCGAACGATCTGGCAACTGGCTGATTAAGCACGATTACAATGAAGCCTATTCATTTTCTGAAGGATTGGCCCTTGTCAAGAAAGGTATGAAATATGGTTTTATTGATCAAAATGGTGCAATGGTCATCAGGGCACAATATGATGACGCCAATTATTTTAAAGAAGGTCTTGCCGCTGTGAAAAAGAATAACAACTGGGGATATATCAACCAAAGTGGCCGGTTTGTTATTGAGCAGAGGTATGGTGCGGCATTTCCTTTTTCTAATGGCCTGGCAGTAGTGAAGTATGATGGGAAATTTGGTGTGATTGATAAAAACGAAGCTTGGGTTATCGAACCTTCATTTAGTGGAATAGGTCGATATACCCAATCAGTTTCTCTCGAAGATCAAGTGAAAATTCTTGTTGGAAATATGTATTCCAATTGGCAATTGAAGGGTGAGTATGAGAAAACACCTGAATATTTATTGCGTGTTTCTGAAGAAAACAGATCATCTCAAATTCAGAAATTTGCTTCTCTGGCCATTAAATCGCTTGCCTTCAATAATGTAAATTTTAAGCAGACTTCTATTGGTCTGTATGAAGCGGATTATGAAAAATTCAATATTATTATTCCGGGAGCAAACAGCATAATGCTTCCGGTCCCATTGGAATATGCCAAAGACATGAAGGAAAATTGGAATGAGGTTTGGCTTGGCAATCCTGCATACACATTATCGGGAGATAAATTTCTGATAACTTCCCTTGATGTCAAATACAATGGAAGGGATTTCAAATATGATATTTCTCAAGATTTCCATACTGTGGCTAACTCTACGGTTGATTTGGATTTTGAAAGCATAACTTATAATCTCCTTAAAGTGAGTGAAAATATTGGCCTAAAATTGCCTGGCCCCCTCACTATTATTGGTCAATCTGATGTGGATGTTGATATCCCAATTACCAATGAAATAAATAATAAAACATTTGCTTTGGTGATCGGAAACGAAGATTACAGTTCTTTCCAGATGGATTTGAATACAGATACAAATGTGGATTTTGCCTCTGTTGATGCCAAAACTTTTAAGAAATATCTTATCAATACCCTCGGTGTGCCAACTGAAAACATTACACTTCTGATCAATGCAACAGCAGGACAGATGAAACAAAAGATCGCTCGCCTAAGTGCTATTGCCGGAGCTTATGAGGGAGAGGCCAAATTGATATTTTACTACGCCGGACATGGTTTGCCAAAAGAAGATACCAACGAACCATATATAATACCGGTGGACGTTAGCAGCTCAAATTTGGATTATGCATTGAAACTGGAAGATGTTTTCAATAAATTGACAGAAAATGAATCGAAACGTGTTACGGTATTTTTAGATGCCTGCTTTAGCGGAGGTGGAAGAAATCGCAGTCTTGTTGCAGCGAGAGGAATTCGTATAAAACCCAAGTCTCCATTTGTCATGGGAAATCTGATAGTTTTCTCCGCTTCGACAGGAGATCAGACGGCCTTTCCTTATAAAGAAAAAGCACATGGAATATTTACATATTATTTGCTCAAAGGATTGCAGATATCCAATGGCGAGATGAGTTATGGAGAATTGGATGATTTCATAAGAACTAACGTAAAGCGAAAGTCCGTTTTGGTAAATAATAAGGTACAATCTCCACAAGTGAAAGTTAGCCCAGTGCTTGAGTATTCATGGAAGGAAATGAAATTTCTGGGAAGTAAAGATGTTTTGCCACTGGGTTTTTGAAGGGATTTCAATAGGTGTATTTTTTTGCACATAGCAGACAGGTGCTGGAATAAATCCGACAATATCGCTAAACGATAGTCCCCGGATTTATTCCGGGGCCTGCCGGCAAACATCAAAAACTACCATATCTCAAACCAACCCAGTAAAAGCAAAAACCTCCTCTTTCTACAAATTCATACCTATTGATAATACTTCGGTATATTTTTGCATCTATCAGATTATTAGCTGGTTATCGGATAAACAAATTTAGTGTTAATCTTCTGATTCAGTTGATTAATTAATAATTCATCTTTAAACGAAGTGATGTATTAAATGAGACTGGGAAAATGAAGGGTTTTTCATTCCTGAGTTTTTGAAAAGTATGGCGTAGATAGTTTGTGGCACATATTCGACTGGCACAGGAATAAACCTACCGGCTAGGCACATCCTGCAAGAGTAGGCAAATAGCCAGTATCACACTTCCTCCTTCAGGAATCAATACTCCTTATTCATACGATAATAAACTTCATTCCATCTCAATTCATTTTTAAGATCCCGAAGTTTGGTTTCATTATCAATCAAAATCATTTCGATTTCAAACATATTTGCAAAGTCTTCCATAAACGCTGTATTCACAGCCTGACTATAGCAGGTGTGGTGCGCTCCGCCGCCGAGAATCCAAGCAGTGGCAGCGGTCTCTAAATTGGGAAGCGGTTTCCATAAAACTCGTGCCACGGGAAGGTTTGGTACAGGTTCTTTCATTTCGATGGCTTTTACTTCATTCACCAACAAACGAAACCTATCGCCCAGATCAATAACAGAAGCATTTATAGCATCGCCAACGGCACCATTAAATACCAAGCGAACAGGATCGGCTTTTCCTCCAATGCCCAACGGATGCACTTCACAACTTTGTTTTGCGTTGGCAATTGTCGGGCATATCTCCAGCATGTGCGACCCTAAGACGCTATTGTTGCCAGGCTGGAAATGGTAGGTATAATCTTCCATAAACGAGCTGCCTTCTTTCATTCCACTTGCCATCACTTTCATTGCTCTCACCAAAGCGGCAGTTTTCCAATCGCCCTCAGCACCAAATCCATAACCGGCAGCCATCAATCTTTGAGTAGCAATTCCTGGAAGCTGTGCTATCCCATGGAGGTTTTCAAAAGTATTCGTAAATCCTTCAAAACCACCTTCTTCCAAAAATGCTTTTAATCCCAATTCGATTCTTGCAGCCTCTACCAACGAATATCTTTGTACACCACCAGGTTTCATAGTATCCATCATTACATAAAGTTCGTCATACTCCTTAGTGAGCTTTTTAACTTCCAGGTCCGATACCTGATTCATATATTCAACAACATCACCAAGACTATAACCGTTGACGGAATAACCAAATTTTATTTCTGCAGAAACTTTATCTCCCTCTGTCACAGCCACCTGCCTCATGTTGTCACCAATTCTGGCAATTTTCATTCCCTGCATATCTTGTTTTGCACAAGCAACCCGCGACCAGACATTTAGTTTTTGAATTACCTCTTCATCTTGCCAATGACCCACGACTACTTTTCTGTTTAACCGCATTCGCGAGTTGATGAAACCAAATTCCCTACCACCATGTGCAGACTGGTTGAGGTTCATAAAATCCATATCAATAGTCGACCATGGAATATCCCTGTTGTATTGAGTATGAAGATGCAACAGGGGTTTATGAAGGATTTTAAGACCTCCAATCCACATTTTGGCAGGAGAGAAAGTATGCATCCATGCGATGATACCAACACAGTTTTCGGTATTGTTGGCGTCAAGACAAAGTTTGTAAATTGATGTCGGATTAGTTAACACTGGCTTGAAAATAACCTTAACAGGGATGATTGGCGATCTGTTAAATGCCCCGGATATTTCTTTTGAGTGAGTGGCAACTTGCTTTAAAGTTTCTTTTCCATAGAGGTGCTGGCTACCAGTCATAAACCAGACTTCATATTGATGTAGGTTAGTTTTCATTCGATTTTTAAGTGTCTATGTGTCAATCAACACTTCGTTAAAGTATTAATTATAAATGATGAATTATTAATTAAACAACTGAATATTAAGGAACTAACATCCAACTTATTAATTCCATAATCAACTATCAATCAGATAGGTGCAAAAAACCATCGAAGTATTATCAATAATATTTTGTTTCAAATCCATTACCCATGGTGTTTTTGGCAGTATTTACATTTTGACAAACTCTAGATGCAGTTGCGGCGAGTATGGCATTTTCATTGAAGCCTTCTGTCAAAGCCAGAGGAGTGCCCTCCTTGTTTACAACTTTTGGTGTAGAACCAGTAGTATCAACACCTATGACAATTTTTTTTATTTCCCATGGACTTATAAATCGAGGTCACCTTGATTTTATTAAAATTAATTCAAATTTTCCAGGCTTTGGGTTCTTGTATAAATTGCAATAACTCGAGGTCTAACCTTGACCGTAATACGCATCTTTTCCATGTTTTCTAAGATAGTGCCTATCCAGTAACTCCTGATTTATGGAAGGAACTTTATTAATATTCAACGTATGATAGGCCATTTTTGAAACTGCTTCCATCACGACAGAATTATGAACGGCCTCTTGGGCATCTTTCCCCCAGGAAAATGGGCCGTGATTATTAACTAAAACTCCGGGAATTTTATTTGAATCAATATTTTGAAAAGTCTCTATAATGACGTTACCCGTTTCCTTTTCATAATCTGAATTAATCTCAGATTCAGTTAATTTTCTTGTGCATGGAATGTTACCATAAAAATAATCTGCATGTGTAGTGCCAAGTGCAGGTATCGGCTGACCGGCTTGTGCCCAAATGGTTGCCCATTCGGAGTGTGTATGCACAACTCCACCGATATTGAGAAAATTTTTATATAAAATAATATGTGTATTCGTATCTGAAGAAGGTTTATAATTACCTTCTATAACATTTCCTTCTAAATCTACCACCACCATATCTTCAGGTTTCATGCTGTCATAGTTAATGCCGCTTGGCTTGACAACGATCAATCCTTTTTCACGATCTATGGCACTTACATTTCCCCATGTAAAAATCACAAGTCCATGCTTTACCAGGTCAAGATTGGCTTTGCAAACTTTTATCTTCATGTTTTCTAACATTTTAGTAGCTTTTAAATTTAAAAAAGAGTATTGGTTTCGCAGTGCTTTTTACATACATCCTGATCAAAATGATAATAAAAAGCTCCTTTTTTTGTACGGGAAATCCATAGTCCGATACCAACAATCAGGAGGACATATAGCCCAAAAATCACATAATCTAATGCTGAAAAGTGAGTACCTGTAAAGTTTCACCACGTTGTTGATGTTTTTTTTCTTTTCTCTCATTGTGGAGTGATGCGTAGCGAAACGGAACAATGAGAGAAAAGAAAGCGTCCAAAGAAGACTTGTTTTATTAATTTTCTTTTCGCAAAAAAAGCAATAAAAAATGAAACAAGAATATCATTCGAACGCCGTGACGAATTTACACATTCGCTCACAAATTCAAGAAAGTAATTTGACTAATTTTGAGTTAGCCAATATATACAAGACATCAGAAGCTACGATAAGTAAATGGAAAAATCGAGAAAAACTGACCGATAAAAGCTCTCGCCCGATTAACATAAACTATGCCTTGAGTTCTATGGAGGAAGCTTTGGGTATCTCTTTGAGGCAAACAGCGTGGCTCCCTTTAGATGAAGTCTGGGAGGCTCTCTTAGAGGTTAACCCTGAAATAACACGAAGCTCCGTTTACAGATTATTTTGTAGAACAGCAATAAATAAAGTGCCTCAAAAGGAAAGAGAGAAAGCTAAAAAATTTAAAGAATATGAGCCTGGATTTTTACATATAGACGTAACTTATTTACCGAAATTTGAGGGTAAATAATATTACCTTTTTGTTGCCATAGATAGAGCAACAAGAGCTATGTACTATGAAGTTTACGATAGCAAAACTAGTGAGAACGCAGAAGGTTTTATGAATAAATGTTTGTCTTTTTTTCCCTTTGGTATAACTCATGTACTTACAGATAATGGACTTGAATTTACCAATAGACTTATAAAGTCTAAAAAAGGAAACCTTTGCCAAAAACCTTCAAAGCTTGATGCGCTATGCAAAGAGAATAATATTGATCACAGGCTCACAAAACCAAGTACCCCAAAGACTAATGGAATGGTTGAAAGGGTCAATGGAACTATTAAAAGAGCTACAATACTAAAAGATCATTATAACAATAAGCAGGAAATGATTACAGCTTTAAATACTTTTCTAATCTATTATTTAATCTATCGAAGGCATGGAGGAATCAGAAAAGAACTCAATGTGAAAACACCTTTTAATGCAATCGAAAAATGGCATGAATTAAAACCAGAAATATTTATAGAAAAACCAATCGATTTTAAAAATAAAATACTAAACTTGAAACAAGATTATAATTCAAGTTTTCTTAAACAACCTCGTGAAACTTGACAACTATTGATTTACAAATTGGATTATAAATATATTTAATATTCTCACCTTTTAGATTTATATAAACCTTGTTGATTTTATAATTGAACATATTATCAATAGGCAAATTTGGAATAATGGAATTTTATTGTGAATTCCTTTTCCTTAGCTTATTTTTGCGCTTCATTTTCATTCTGGATGCCCACTTTATATTAGTAATTGCTTGATACTTGCAAAAGATATCTCAATGTGGAATAAATACAAGCTTGCTATTACCCTAATGAAATGACTAATTATTTATACCTAAAATTTGTAGTAAATACATTGATATGTTAAGAGATAAAACTGTTTTCGAATTAATTCAAAAGGAGCAAGATCGTCAAGAAAATGGCATTGAGCTGATAGCATCAGAAAATTTTGCCTCCACACAAGTCATTGAGGCAATGGGAACAGTTTTAACTAACAAATATGCTGAAGGGCTTCCTGGAAAAAGATATTATGGTGGCTGCGAAGTTGTAGATGAAATTGAAGACCTCGCCATTGACAGGGTTAAGGAATTATTTGGTGCTGAATGGGCAAATGTACAACCACATTCAGGTGCCCAAGCTAATGCTGCGGTAATGCTTGCTGTGCTAAATGCGGGGGATAAAATATTAGGTTTTGACCTTTCTCATGGAGGACACCTTACACATGGTTCTTCAGTAAATTTTTCAGGAAAGCTTTATCAGCCATCTTTTTATGGTGTTGAAAAAGAAACAGGCCTGATCAACTTTGACAATGTAGAAGAAATTGCAAAAAAAGAGCACCCAAAACTTATTATATG
>VAPL010473700.1_pt1 | contig 85929 bp, 88 predicted proteins | sample 3395061 | NCBI WGS metagenome assembly VAPL01 (sample SAMN08290444, study PRJNA428436) | hydrothermal vent metagenome | isolation source: Deep-sea hydrothermal vent chimney 2 | place: Pacific Ocean: Juan De Fuca Ridge | depth 2182 m m | reverse complement strand
GGGCAGGAACCGGGTTCACTTTGCACCACTTCCGGGTGCATGGGGCAAGTGTATTCAACCGCCGCATGATCCGTATGTTGGGGATCATGAGAAGAATGATCGTTACTTTCCGTGTTTGGTTCAGTATGACTATGCGGAGCATTAGCCTGTACTTCACGCGGCATCAGGTTCATGCCGCATTTCGGGCAGGAGCCGGGTTCATCCTGAATTACTTCCGGGTGCATAGGGCAAACATACTCAATGCGAATTTGTAAAACCGGCGCATCAAAATCTGATACATCAGAATGAAAAGCACTCTTCGCAAGAGTTTTACGCAGTTGGTTAACTCCCTCAACAAGTTCCTGTTGTGAAAGGCCAGCGGTAATATCAGCGGTAGGTAAGGGTAATAAATCTGTTGTTGATGTTGTCAGGTTAAACAAAACACGTGGTCGGGGCATTTGTGCATAGATCACCGCCGCTGCGTCGCGTAATGCCGCGGGCATATCACCCGCAATAAGTAAAACACTGGCGTGGCGAGGACTCGCCACAATGTTGATCCCGGCCGCTTCAATATCTAACCCGTAAGCACGTGTGATTTCTGTCCCCGGCACAACATAGACGCCCAGATCCTGAGACATCGAAAAAGAGACTAACCGCTTTAATGCGGATATTGTTCCCTGTCGAGCACCGGCGATCATTTATTATCTTCCTTATTGTCTACGTAGCGCACCCTGACTCCAGCCGTATAACAAACCTAAAAATAAAATCGCCAGAAAAACGCCCATATCAAGCAAGGCTACAATTCCGACCTGTTTATAAACAACCGCCCACGGATACATATATGCCATTTCCATATCAAAGGCTAAAAACAATAGGGCATAACCATAATAACGTGCATGATAACGAACCCAGACCGGGTCGCGAGATAGTTGCCCTGCCGTTGCAGGTACATCTTTGCCAGGTTCCTGTCGCGCTTTGCCAAAACTGCGGCCAATGGCGTATATGGATAAAACAAAGCCCACGGTACCGACGACTAAAGCCAGTAATAACCCATATTGCTGCAAGCTGCTCATTTTAAATATCCCCTTGTTATTTTTATATTGTATGGTGTAAATAACCTTACGAATATTAGCTTTATCTGGATGAGTTAAAATAATACTAACGGTGTACTCTGTCTAGATTGAATGATATTTTATAGAAGGTCAATTCTTTTACTGCTTAAATGGAAATCTATCCGACTCTATGTCTGTGCACCCTTCATCGAATCAAGGCAATTGTAATATAGACGAGTCTGACACCCGCTTTAGAAATATTATTCCTGCCATGAGCACTCCACTGGCATCTATTTTTGGTAGTGGCTTTCTGGTTGTTGTTCCTATTCTGGCAAGCGCTGTTGGCCCTTATGCAATACTGGCCATGGTGGTGGTTGCCATTGTCGCTTTTTTAGTCGGTAAAATTGTTCGGCATAATATTTTATGTGCTGAGCCAGTACTGGCAAAGGGTAGTCAAAAATTTACCGTTATAATTGAACGACTTTCAGACTTTGCACTGGTGGCAGCTTATGTGGTTTCGGTATGCCTCTATATACATATATTATCGTCTTTTGTTCTTTCCAGCTTCGAGCTGGATAATACGTTTAATAACAGTTTGATGACCTCGATAATAATAGGTGTTATCACTGTTATTGGTTTATTTGGTGGCTTAAAACCACTGGAAAATCTGGAGCGCTGGGCACTTTTTATTACGCTTATTATTCTTGCCGGGTTATTAGTTTTATTTGCAGTTTATGATGTTAAACAGTTTTTATCGCAAGGATACTTTTCTTTACCTGAAATGCCGCAGCGAAGTGGCTGGGAAATTATTACCATTGTTGCCGGTACTTTAATCGTGGTGCAGGGCTTTGAGACAACCCGCTACCTGGGTGAAACATTTGATACGCTTACTCGTATTCGAGCTTCACGCTGGTCGCAATATTTTTCGTTGAGCGTTTACGTTATATTTGTTGCTTTAGCGATGCCTATTGTTTCGGTATTGAATGGGAATTATGCAGAAAACAGTCTGATAACGATAGCGGCAACGGCTTCTATTTTATTACCTCTGCCGTTGATTATTGCAGCCAGCCTGTCACAGTTTTCGGCCGCGGTGGCCGATACATTGGCCGCAGCAGCTAATATGCAGGAAGCCAGTCAGCAACGCCTGAATACTCGTTGGGGGTACCTAATGGTGGGGGTATCGGCAATGGCTTTGGCATGGTCGGGGTCTACCTTTGAAATTATTACCCTAGCTTCAAGGGCCTTTGCTTTTTATTATTTACTACAGTGTCTGGTTGCCTTTAGTGTTTGCCGCAATATTCGTGAACGTATTTTATTCGGTTTTATTGCATTTATTCTGGGCTTTGTTTTGTTGTTTGCAGTGCCTGCAGGTTAAAGCTTGACATATGTGTTACACATAGGATGTATGCTTTATTTAATGTTAAATAAAGCTAAGCTGACTTTTTAGATAGCTCGGATGAAATAAGGTGTCATCCGGGCTACGGTTAAAACAAGTTTTTTTCGTTAAATTAAATCAACAAAGGAGAGACATCATGGTTACCGATCCAGTATGTGGTATGACAATTGAAGAAACTAAAGCGGCAGCGACAGAAGAGTATCAGGGCACAACCCTGTATTTTTGCTCAGATAGTTGTCACAGTAAATTTCAGGCAAATCCGACTCAATATGTAAAGGCTGAAACGACATCTGATTCTGCGTAGTAGACAGGTTTCGATAGAATATGGGCATCATTCGGAATATATATAGAATTTATCTTTCCGTTATGATGCCCGTTTCCTTATAGCTATATTGTTTTATCAGGCTTTTTCCAATGCTTGAAATGTAAATTATTAAAGCCCGAGACATTGTTGCCGATATCAATACCGACAACTTGGGAATGTTTTAACGTGGAAAAAGCAACAACAATATTAGCGGTGGATGATGACGAAGATATCCTCAATCTTTATCGTTTACATGCCGAAGAACAGGGTTATAAAATTTTCGTTAGCAGTAGTGCCGTTAAAGCGCTGGCGATTCTTGAGCAGGATAAGGTCGATTTAATTATTTCAGATATTTTAATGCCTGATTTAGATGGCTATGAATTTTGTCGACAAGTAAAAGAAAACCCGAAAACACAAAAAATTCCCTTTGTATTTGTTTCTGCTATGACTTCATTAGAAGAGCTGGTGACTGGCTATGGTTTGGGAGCGGATGACTATCTTACAAAACCCATTGAGCATGAACAGTTTCTTTTAAAAATTAAACATATCTTATCAGTGAGCAAAAAAAATGAAGAAGTTCAGGAACAATTAGATACTTATTATAAAACGGCTATGCAGGCCATGAATTATTCAAGTGAAATGGGTGTCATACTCGAATTTTATAAAGTTTGCGTTGCAGCGAAGTCTTTTAGAGAATTAGCAAATTATATTTTTATGACAATGAAGCAGTTAGAACTTTATTGTTCTTTTCAGATTTATGATTTAAACGGACAGGCAATGGGTTATACGGAGCAAGGAGAGATCCCGCCACTCGAGACTGATATTATGTTACTAGCAAAAAAACAGTCTCGATTTTATGATTTTGGTGTACGGACTATTGTGAGCTACGATAACTTCTCCTTGCTTATAAAAAATATGCCGGTTGAGGATAAGGAAAAATACGGTCGATTAAAAGATATTTTAGGCACACTTTGTGATGCAATTAGCTCCCGCGTTGAGGTATTACTGACAAACGATTCTTTAATGCAAAAACAACAGGTTGTTGAAAGTGTCAGTGTAACCATTATGGATGTTGATTCGTCTTTTTCGCAGTTACAGAAACAGAATGTAACTGCAATTGAAAATATGCTGGAACAGATTGAAGAAGCCCTACTTATTTTGGGGTTAACTGAATTTCAGGAAGAAAATGTTCTGGGTATTGCCAAAAAATGTTTAGCTGAAACGAATAAAGCCTTTTATGAAGGCGTAGAGATTAATTGTAAGCTTGAGAAGCTTCGAGAACAGTTGAGTACAATATTGAACTGATTGGAGTCTATACGATGTCAAAATAGAATTGTTCCCCGCTAAAGTTAGCAACGTTAATGCCGCTATCAACATTAATGATTTGGAAATAATTTAGCTCTATGAGTAGAAAAACAACTATTTTAGCGGTTGACAGCGATAATGAGGTTTTGAGATTGTACCGTCAACACGCTCAGGATCAGGGCTATCAGACCGTGGTTGCGAATGATGCTGAAACAGCACTCACTATTTTGCAACAAGTGAGTGTTGAGTTGATTATATCGGATGTTCATTTCCCAGGGCTTGACGGGCATGAGTTTTGTCGTCAAGTGAAAGCAATTGATAAAACCAGAAACATCCCTTTTATTTTCGTTTCAACCGTTACTGAACTCGATGAGTTAGTGAAAGGATATTCTTTAGGTGCGATTGATTATATTCCTAAACCGATTATTTATGATGAACTAATATTAAAAGTTAAATCTCTGGTAAAAACGTTTCAACACAATGGTCAGGCTGTAGAACAGTTAGAGGCTCATCACAAGGTTGCCATGGAGGCAATGTCTTATTCAAGTGAGTTAGGTCAGGTACTTGAATTTTACAAAGCATGCGAAGCGTCAAAGGCATTAGACGATTTAGCTAATTTTCTGTTTGTCACTACCAGCACTCTGGGGCTAAGCTGTTCGTTACAGATTTATTCAGACAATAATCAATCTATTGGCTATAGCCATTCGGGCTCACTTTCACCTATTGAATCAGAAATTATGCTCGCTGCGCGCAACCAGCCGCGATTTTTTGATTTTGGTAAACGCACAATCCTTAATTACAAGCGTTTTTCTTTGTTAATTAAAAATATGCCAATTGATAACCCTGAAAAATATGGTCGTATAAAAGATATTTTAGGTTCTCTTGCCGATGCGCTTGAGTCGCGTATGGATGTTTTATTATTTCGCAGTTCTGTCAAACAAAAACAAAATGTAGTGGATATGGTTGGCAATACGATGATGGACATTGATTCATCTCTTATGAATTTGCAAAAAGAAAATGTAGCCGCACTTGATGATATGATAGAAAATCTGGAGGAGGCATTATTAATACTCGGTTTAACCGAGCATCAGGAGAATAGTATTATGGATATTTCAAGAACTTGTTTAAGCCGAATTAACAATGCTTTTTATGTGGGCGTCGGAATTTCTGAAAAGCTTGAAGCATTGCGTCTGCAGTTGGCTAAGACGGTTGATTAAATGATGAAATAACTTAAATATATTTTGCTGTTGCGTGTATCAATATTCTTTGCCTAACGATTTTTTAGTTCATCCTCATAATTCATACTTTTATTTTTTTTATTAAGCATCTGCTTGAGTTTTTCGGCTTCTTTTAAGGCTTGAAAAGCATTCGTTGTTTTCGTTTTTAGTTGGCTGTTGTTTTTATTTTTACTCATGGGAGTAAAAACAGATTGATACAAGACGGCAACTAAAATAACCAGGCTGAGTAATAAGCTTAAAAACTTCATTTTTGATACCTTGCTGAATAGTACTATTTTATAAGTGTAGTCGAAGAATTAAATACGTAAATTTTTGTACTTATATTAGAGGCTGTTGATCTTTCATCTGTTGTCTGATTTTGGCTAGTTTTAGCGTAGCCTGCGTTATTTTTTACTATCATCAGATACAAAGATTAGTCCACAACCTGCTGCATTGCTTAGAAATTCAAGCACCACCACTTCAGGCGCCGTTTCGAGTTGATATGTAGATTGTATTAGTTGGATAATTGTTTGGGGGGAGTTTTTACCATTGCATAATTCAAGGATAAGCATGGCGGTTGGGTTTAATCGTTGTTCATCAGTCAGTGTAGGACCACTAATAAAAAATAGATTTTCACGTTCATCTATCACTACAGTATCCGATTTTAATGGGAAATCTGGGATACTTGAAATATGTGCGGAGCTTCGAAGGAATTCGAATTCATCTTCGGTGTCGTAGCGTGGAAACCATTTATAATCTTTATCTGGTATACGCCAGTTTGTGCCATAAAATTGGGTTAGAACTTGATCGTAGTTTGCGGGTACCCAGAATAATTCATTACGAAAGTGCTGGCGTTTTAAAGGTAGTAGGGCATTTGCTGCAATTTCACCCTTAATGTCAGGGTAGTGAAAAAACTTATTATTTCTTATCCATGTTGTCCACAAATCAAGATTAAAAATAGGACTATCCGATTCTATTGTTTCAGGTTTTACCTTAACGTGGATTTGACCTTTGGAATTACGTTGAACTGGAAAACCGGACTGGTCTAAAACACGAACAATTAATTCGTGTTCTTCAGAAATTTCGTAATCGGTTGTCTGTTGACTGAGGTAGGCGAGATCAACATCAATATCATAGTGAATAAAGTCGCCTTCTCGTACAGCACCTAACAGCGTTCCCCAAGTTAAAAAAACATCTAGATTAAATTCTTTTTTAAAGAAAGTTTCGAGTTTTTTTATTGAAACGACGAGTGAATTGAGTATCTCGCCCTGAATTTCTCCCAAGGTTTCCCTTGAGAGAGGGTTGTCAGGCTTGTAAGTCAAAAAAGCTAGTTGTCTTAACTATCAGTTTTTTCTTTCTTTGCGCGTTTTGATAATGCAATGGCGGCTATTCCTAGACTAGTCAGTGCAAGTGTTGAAGCCTCAGGAACAGATACTGTGCTTGAATTTTGCAATATTGGGGATGTACTTGAAGCTGGAGCGGTACCGCCGCCAGTTGCGCTACTCGCATCAGAGTTTGCCAGGGCGTTTGTTGCCGTTATTGCATCCAGGCCAAGGGCAAGTGGAACCGCAAAAGCGGTTGTTTTAATCAAACGCTCTACGAACTGTCGTCTATCTTTATCCATATTCTTTGTTAATTGATCTGTTGACTTGGTCATTGTGGGTGCCTTCGCTATTCGCAATTTAGGCGTATGCTGGGCATTCGCTTAGCTACGGGTTATGCTTCCAATTATTTGAATTACCTGAAAGTATAGCCGTGGTCGTCAATCATGTCAATTTAGAATGTGACGGTAAGCTGTTGATTAAACATAATTTATTACAATAAATGTTGGATAAAAAATGAAAAAAGTGTATGTATCTTTAATTGCCGATTTTTTACATGCTGGCCACATAAAAATCCTTAAGGAGGCAGATTTGCATGGTGAAGTTATAGTGGGCTTACTGACCGCATCGGCCATTAACGAATTGAATGATGATGTATATTTGAAGTATCAGCAACGTTTGGATGTTGTGGCAAATTTGGTAATGGTCTCAGAGATTATTCCGCAGACAACAGCGAGTTATCGCGATAACCTGTTATTAATTAAACCGGATTATGTTGTTCATGGTGATGATTGGCGTCATAACACCCAGACTGTGTATAGGGAGGAGGTGATTGGCTTGTTGGATAGTTGGAATGCAAGTCTTATCGAAGTCCCGTATAGCGATGAAATCAGTGATCAGAGCATCAAAGAGCAATTGGATAAATTAGGTGTAACGACCGTTACCCGACAACAGCGGCTCAGGTTATTAATTAAGACTAAAAAAATCGTGAAAGTATTGGAAACGCACAGTGCTTTGAGTGGTTTAATTGTTGAAAACATCGTGGGGCAGCGTAATGGTGGCCGGGTTAGTTTTGATTGCATGTGGTCGAGTTCTTTAACCGATTCTACGGTTAGAGGAAAGCCGGATATTGAGGCCGTTGACCTTACTGCTCGCTTAAATACCGTGCATGATATTTTTGAAGTTACCACCAAACCAATGATTTTTGATGCAGACACCGGTGGTAAAACCGAGCATTTTGAGTTCACTGTTAAAAGCCTTGAACGAATTGGTATTAGTGCGGTTATTATTGAAGATAAAACCGGCTTAAAAAAGAATTCTTTGTTAGGCAATGAGGTAATACAAGTTCAGGATAACATTGACCATTTTTGTAATAAAATACGCTGTGGTAAAGCTGCGCAGATTGGTGATGATTTTATGATTATTGCCAGAATAGAATCGTTGATACTTGGCGTGGGTATGGATGATGCGTTATCAAGAGCATCCGCTTATGTTGACGCCGGGGCTGATGGTATTATGATTCATTCTCGGCATAAGGAGTCGGATGAAATTAAAGAATTTGTTAAACGATTTAGAAAAGTTGACCAACAAATTCCGATCGTTGTTGCGCCAACAAGTTTTAATTCTGTAACCGTAGAAGATTTTATTGATATGGGTGTAAACATTGTTATTTTTGCTAACCATTTATTACGTGCTGCATACCCTGCAATGTTAGACGTTGCTCAATCCATTTTAGAAAATGGTCGGGCAATGGAAGCCGAGACCGATTGCATGCCAATACAAGAAATTCTAGACTTTGTTCCAGGCACAAGATGATTCGAAATTGCGAGATAATAACAATGAAACGGATTATGGTCGATATGTCAGCTACCCTGATTCATCACGGGCATATAAGGTTAATAAAAAAGGCTGCTGAGTATGGCAGGGTTATTATTGGCTTAACATCCGATGAGCAAATTATTTCGTGTAAGGGATATACTCCTGAACTGGCATTTCCATTTCGCAAAGAAATACTCGAAGCCATTAAAGACGTTGCTGAGGTGCATGAAACGCCCTGGCTGATAACAGATGAAGTTTTAGAACGTTATCAAATTGATTTGTTAGTGCATGGTGATGACAACTCGAATGACGTATCAGCAGAAAAATTATTGGTTTTACCCAGAACAGGTGGAATCAGCAGTACAGAATTAAGAATAAACGCTAGTCGTTCACTGAGTGATATTAACAATGGCAAGTTGATGCTAACACCGGGGCCGGCCATTGTACTTTATGAAAGTTTAAAGTCGATCAAACCTATTTTTGGTCGCGGTGATGATGAATACAAAAATATGGTTGCTGTGGTTGGCGACTGGTTAAAAGAACTTTCCGGTCAGGATGAAATCATAATGGCGCAAGGTTCTTCCACTTTTGCATTAGAGTTAGCGGCACATAGTTTTATTCACGGAAAAGTTCTGCTTGTTTCAACCGGGTATTATAGTGAGCGCTTAAAATTATTACTTACCAATAATATAGAGTTATCTGTTTGTTCATACGCTGAGCTGGATACGGTAACAGAAAGTTTTGATTGGTTAATGTGTGCTTATACAGAAACGAGTGAAGGTTTTAAACTTGATTTGCCCTATGTAAAACAAAAGGCAAATGCACTGGGCGCATTATTGTTTGTGGATGCGACTGCCTCGATAGGCCTGGAAGAACAACATGAGTTAGCCGATGTGATGGCGTTTAGTTCCTGTAAAGGTTTGTTTGGCTTAACCGGCGCATGTTTTATTGCTTATAAAAATGGACTTAAAGTATCTCATTCAGATAAGTATTATTTTAATATTGAAACCCATAAAAACCACGGCGTGACCGGCCCATACCATGCGATAGCTTCACTGTTTGGTATTATGCCGTTACATAGTGTGTTTAAAACTCGGGTTCAAAACAGTAAACAAAGTGCAATGGATAATTGGACTGCGTTGGTAAAAAATAAAGATAATCAGCCCTTACTTTGCACATATATAGAAGGTAAGGTTTTACCTGCGGATGATAACGTTGTGTTATATACGCCACGCAATATAAAATCAGGTTCTATCATTTGTCACCTGGGTGAAGTTCATAGTGGCAGCGTTAAACTTTGTGATAGAATTTCCATCGTTGCCAATTCTGATGCTTGATACCAATAATTTTGTTGAACAATTAATTGAGCAGGGTTATTCCCATGTTTGTGTGGTGCCTTGTAGTTTTTCAAAATATTTTATCAATGCAATCATTAACAATAAAAAAATAGAATATGTTTCTTGCGCTAACGAAGCTGTAGCGGTATCCATTGCGGCTGGTTTGAGTATGTCAGGTCAAAAGGTAATTGTTCTTATGCAGTCGTCAGGCTTGACTAATGCAGGTAGTTGTATAACCAGTCTGCTTAACCCTTACAATATTCTTTTTCCTATTATTGTCAGTTGGCGCACTTATCACGAGGATGACAGTGAAATTCAGCATGCCCACCTGGCAGACCATTTACCTAAATTGATCAAAGCTTATGGTTATGAATATGAAATACTAAAAACAAACAATGAAGACAGTGCAGTGCAACAAATCTTGAGCTGCGAAACAAAAAAAGTAATATGCGTTTTAAATACGGGTACCTTTTCGGAGGTATTATTAGATGATGAACACAAACAGGATTTGTCGGAATTTGCCCCACGCAGTCATTATCTGAAAGAACTTAATTTGTTTTATCATGACCGTGATACGGTCTTTATCGGTACCACAGGAAATACCTGTCGTGAAATGCATGCTTATATGCCTGGTACGTGTAATTTTTATATGGCTGGCAATATGGGCGGGGCACTCAGTATTGCGTTAGGAGCCTATCTAGCGGGCAAGTCGGTTATTGTCTGTGGTGGCGATGCCGAATTTGTAATGCATCTGGGTGGCCTGACCACGGCTAGCCGATATCAGGTAACGACAAAAAATAACCGGCTTATTTATATGTTGTTTGATAACTTATCCAACAAAAGTACAGGCGGGCAGAGCAGCTATCAGCAACATTTAAATTATTCAGGCATTGTAGCAGGCACAGGGCTGCCTTGTAGTGAAACGATTGTCAATATCTGTGATTTCAAAACTCGGCTATCTGTTTATAATGAAAATGAAGGCATGTTTTTTTTGCATGTTAAGTGTGGTTTCGATGATACGTGCCCAAGACCGCCGATATCAGCATTAAAGAATAAAGCCATGTTTGATTCGAACAAAGATAAAAATTGATTCAGACTAGGGCGTGTTGATCTTTCAAAAAGAAATGATTAAAAAATAAAAAGCAATCTCGTATAATTATTTTCACCACAAAAAAACATACGAGATTGCCATGCCCCGACTAATGTTAACCGATCAACACTGGTCGAAACTAAGACATATCATGCTAAAAGATCGCACTTATAACAAGCCTTCGCACCGCAATACTTTAGAAGGGATCTTGTTTCGAATGCGCACAGGTTGCCCTTGGCGAGATGTACCTAAAGAATTCAGGCACTGGAGTGCGATATATCGCCGCTTCAACTTGTGGTCAAAAAAAGGCATTTTAATGAGATTATTCAAAAACTTAAAGGCCGAGCCCGATATGGAATGGGTCTTCATTGATGGCAGTATTATTAAGGCACATCAGCATAGTGCGGGTGCGACCACAGCGTTTAATGAAGGAATTGGAAAAAGTCGGGGGGGGAACACCACAAAAATTCATTTGGCAGTGGATAGTTATGGATTACCGATTGAATTTGATATTACCGGTGGAGAAATACACGATAGCAAAGCGGCCCCCGAGCTCATTGATAAACTACCGATATCAGATTATGTCATTGCTGACAAAGGATATGATAGCGAAGCTATTAGAGAACAAATTCGTGATAGAAATTCACAGCCCGTTATACCTCGAAAACGAAATTCCAAGGTTGGCAATGCGGATATTGATTGGTGTTTATATAAATACCGTCATTTAGTCGAAAATGCGTTTGCACGATTGAAGCAATACCGAGCAATTGCGACTCGGTATGACAAATTGTTGAGAAATTATGCAAGCACAGTGGCTTTAGCTTGCTGTATGATTTGGTTGCCTATGTGAAAGATCAACAGACCCTAGTTTTACAGGCTTTAATGGCTATTTAACTGGAATATTAATGCACTTAATGCTACCTTAGCTCGCCCTGAGTCATTGGCTCGGTAACGGCTTTTGCAGCAGAATTTGCAATATAGAAAACCATGAGTAAGAAAGTTTTTATTAAAACATTTGGTTGTGCGATGAATGAATATGACTCCAGTAAAATGGCGGATATTCTGAATGCCTCGCATGGCCTCGAATTTACCCAGGATGAAGCAGCAGCCGATGTATTATTGTTAAACACCTGCTCAGTGCGAGAAAAAGCCCAGGAAAAGGTTTTTTCGCAGCTGGGTCGCTGGCGCAAATTAAAAGCAAAGCAGCCGGATATTATTATTGGCGTAGGCGGTTGTGTTGCCAGCCAGGAAGGTGCAGCCATTCTAAAACGCGCTAATTATGTGGACCTTATTTTTGGCCCGCAAACCCTGCACCGTTTACCGCAACTGTTTGAGCAGGCGGTTAAACAAAAAAAATCTCAAATTGATATTAGCTTCCCGGAAATTGAAAAATTTGACCATATGCCCGAGCCACGCGTAGAGGGCGCCACCGCCTATGTTTCAATTATGGAAGGTTGCAGCAAATACTGTACTTTTTGCGTGGTGCCGTATACTCGCGGTGAAGAATTCAGTCGGCCATTTGATGATGTTATTGCCGAAGTTGCCAAGCTCGCTGAACGCGGCGTAAAAGAAGTGACCCTGTTAGGTCAAAATGTAAATGCCTATCGCGGCGAAATGCATGATGGCGATATCGCAGACCTGGCTTTGTTAATTCATTATATTGCCGCCATCGACAGCATTGAACGTATTCGCTATAGCACCTCACATCCACTGGAAATGAATGACAGCCTTATTCAGTGTTATGCCGAAGTGCCAAAGTTAGTCAGCCATTTGCATTTGCCGATACAAACTGGCTCCAATGCGGTGCTGCAATCGATGAAAAGACGCCATACGGTGGACGATTACCGTGACATTATTCACCGTATTCGAGCCATTCGTCCCGATATCAGCATGTCATCAGATTTTATTATTGGTTACCCCGGCGAAACCGAGCAGGACTTTAAAGAGACAATGGATTTTATTGCGGAAATTAATTTCGATCATTCCTATAGCTTTGTGTATAGCCAGCGCCCTGGCACACCCGCCGCCGATTTGGAGGATGATGTTCCTTTAGAGCTTAAAAAACAAAGACTTGCCTTATTGCAGCAGCGCCTAAGCCAGCAGTCGGCGGATATTAGTCGCAAAATGGTGGGCTCGACACAACGTATATTAGTGACCGGAATATCGCCCAGGCAGAAAAAACAGCGCGATTTAGTATTGAGCGCGAGCGAAACATCGGTGGCGGTGGACTTTGATGCAAGCACTAAAAAGGCAGTAGAAACGGAAATTTCTCAGCTTACAGGCCGCACAGAGAACAATCGTGTGGTAAACTTTACAGGAAATACGAACATCATCGGGTCATTTGTAAACGTGAAAATTATTCAAGCACAACCAAATTCTTTGCAAGGCGAACTTATTTCCCTTGATCCCAATCTTTAGTGGCCGCTTAACGCCAATCTTAAAAATTTTTATAGACTGAATTGAATACCTCTACCCACTCCAGTAATATTATTTTAGAACCAGCGGATAACCGTCGGTTGGCCAACCTGTGTGGCCAGTTTGATGAGCATCTACGCCAAATCGAACAACGTCTTGGGGTTGAAATTAATAACCGTGGCAATAATTTTAAAGTGATAGGTGAGGCTGATTCGATTCAGGCAACGGCCGAGTTGTTACGCGAGCTTTATAATGAAACCAGTAAAGTTGAGCTGGATCCGAGTGCTATAAATGTTTTATTGCAACAGTCGGGTGTTGAGGCTTATACCAATATCCCTGAAGAAGTGATTGATGATATCGCGATTAAAACCCAACACGGTAATATTCGTGGTCGAGGCCCCAATCAAAAAGCTTATTTATCACGTATACAACATCATGATATCAATTTTGGTGTTGGCCCGGCCGGCACCGGTAAAACTTATTTAGCGGTTGCCAGTGCGGTAGCAGCCCTACAGCAGGAACAGGTTGACCGTATTATTTTAACTCGTCCGGCGGTTGAAAGTGGCGAACGTCTGGGTTTTTTGCCAGGCGATTTATCACAAAAAATTGACCCGTATTTACGTCCTCTTTATGATGCCCTGTATGAAATGCTGGGTTTTGATTATGTTGCAAAACTAATCGAACGTAACGTGATTGAAGTTGCCCCATTAGCTTATATGCGTGGCCGCTCTCTAAATGATTCTTTTATCATTCTCGATGAAGCACAAAATACCACGGTTGAACAAATGAAAATGTTTTTAACCCGAATTGGTTTTGGTTCGAAAGTAATCGTAACCGGTGACGTCACGCAGGTTGATTTACCGCGAGGACAAATGTCGGGTTTGCGACAGGTTATCGATGTTTTAAGTGAGGTAAATGAAATCAGCTTTACTTTTTTTAAAGCCAAAGATGTTGTGCGACATCCATTGGTGCAAACAATAGTAACGGCTTACCAGGATCGAGAAGACAGCGAATATGAAAATGCAGAACAGTTAAAAATAGAGTCTTCAAGCTTATCTCAAAATAATACAGCAAATAAAAATGAGCAATAGTCTTTCATCATTAGAACCTCCGCCGGTATGCGCATGCTACGTTGATATCGAGTGTCATTATGCTGATGTTACCGTACCGGGTAATACTGAGCTTGTTCGCTGGGTTAAACAAACCATTCAATTTCTTAACAAGACGGATCTTTTGGAAAACTGCAGTATTGAACTGGCAATAGTGATAGTCGAGAAAACTGAAAGTCAGTTATTAAATGCCGAATACCGCCAACAAGACTATCCAACCAACGTTTTATCTTTTCCGTTCGATACTCCGGATATTTTTAAACAACATCAACAAACAAATATTTTAGGCGACATTGTTATCTGTGCGCCGGTTATCGAACTGGAATCACAACAGCAAAACAAAACATTTCAACAGCATTGGGCACATATGGTGGTGCATGGTGTATTGCACTTGCTAGGCTATGACCATATTAATAGCCGCGATGCGCAAATAATGGAGTCGTTGGAAATAAAAATACTTGACCAACTTGGTTATCAAAATCCTTATATGGAATCATCACTATGAATGACTCAGAGAAGAGTGTAACGGAATCAAATGTGGAAACAAATCAGCGGGGCTGGTTTGAGCAGCTTACGAATTTTTTTCAGAATGATGTGAAAAATCAGGAGCAGCTTCTTGAAGTTCTACAGGAAGCTAATAAAAACGATCTAATCGATCAATACTCTCTAGTAATGATTGAAGGTGTTATGCAAGTTGCAGAAATGCAAGTGCGTGATATTATGATTCCTCGCTCGCAGCTGGTCGTGGTTGAACGTGATTCAGATTTAAAATCAATATTACCCACGGTAATTGAATCGGCTCATTCACGCTTTCCGGTAATAGCAGAAAGTAAAGATGAAGTTGTGGGTATTTTGTTAGCAAAAGATTTACTCACACAAATTAACGCAGATGAAAACAGCCATTTTAATATGCGTGAAATTTTGCGCCCCGCAGTATTTATTCCGGAAAGTAAACGTTTAAATGTTTTACTTGATGAATTTCGAGCAAATCGAAATCATATGGCAATTGTTGTTGATGAATATGGTGGCATCGCCGGTATGGTAACGATAGAAGATGTATTAGAGCAAATCGTGGGCGAAATAGAAGACGAGCACGATATTGAAGAAGATGCCTATATTCATGACCATACTAATGGTACCAGTATCGTTAAATCCATAACACCTATTGATGATTTCAATGAGCACTTCTCAAGTAATATTGTAAGTGATAATGTTGACACCATTGGCGGTATTGTTATTAATGCACTTGGCCATATGCCCAAGCGTGGTGAGAGTGTTAGTCAATTTGGTTTCAATTTTAAAGTGTTACGCGCTAGCAGTCGGCGTATCCATTTGCTTGAGATAAAACGCACGACCGATGGCGAATCATCGCAGCAAAATAAATCGAAAGAAAATGATAAGCTAACAGCTGAAGAATAAATTATTTCATTGCTGCTTAGTTAACCCTTGAAAGAAATATATAATTCCATGTCCGGCGGCGATAGTATTATCATAAACGTAGACACTGCATCGCATTTCAACAACATTAGATAAAGTTAACGGGGCAGCAGTGTAATTTTTTAAAATAATAAAACACAAAGTAAAATGTACAATGGAAGTTTCTGTAGCAATTAAAAAATTAAATACTCTATCATACGCAAAGCAGTATGTAATTGCCCTGGTGGCTGGCTTGGCTTTGCCGCTTTCCTTTGCGCCGGTTCATGCGATCCCTTTTATTTTTATCTCGCCTGTTATTTTATTTATTTTATGGTTGAATAAAACACCCAAAATAGCTTTTAGAATAGGCTTTGCTTTTGGTTTTGGTTTCTTCTCCTTTGGGCTTTCTTGGGTTTATATCGCCATTCATGTTTATGGTGCAACGGCAGCGTGGTTGGCCGTTATCATGACGGCATTGTTTGCCGCTTATTTAGCGTTGTTTATTGCTATTCAAGGTTGGCTGGGCGCGAGACTTATTGTTAAATTTAAAATTTTGGTGTCGCTACAAATTTTAATTCTCTTTCCTGTTTTATGGTTATTGTTTGAATGGCTGCGTGGTTGGTTCTTAACGGGTATGCCCTGGTTACATATAGGTTATGCTTTTCCATTTCCACCTTTATCAGGGTATGCCACGGTTCTAGGTGTTTACGGAGTGTCTTTCAGCACGATTGCAATAGCCGCCGTGAGCTTGTTTGCGTTGAATTGTCAGCGCAGAACAATAACCATAAAGGTATCTTTTTTTATTGCTGCCGTTTTGGTCGTGGGCTTTGCATTATCAGCAATACCATGGACGAAAGCCAAAGATAATGTTTTTACGGTTAGCCTTGTTCAGGGCAATGCAGAACAGATAACAAAGTGGGATGCTGATAAAATCAATTTACGTCTGGAGACCTATGCGCAATTAACCAGAAAGCATTGGGACAGTGATGTTATTTTATGGCCTGAAAATGCGCTGACTATTTTTTATCATCAACTCGATACCCAATACCTGTTGCCATTGGCCGCAGAAGCTAAGGCAACGGATACTGATTTAATTGTTGGCCTGCCGGTAATGGACGAAGACTTTGAAAAATATTATTCGAGCATGATGAGTTTTTCGGCAGATGATAAAAATAATTATACTTACACAGGGGTATTTCATAAGGTACATTTAGTACCCTTTGGTGAATATATTCCGCTTGCAGAATGGCTTAGAGGCCTAGTTAGTTTTTTTAACTTACCCATGTCGGGCTTTAGTCCTGGCCAACCGGATCAGCCGCTATTAACAATGCGTGGCGAACCGCTGGCAACCTCTATTTGTTACGAAGACTCATTTGGTGAAGAGCTGATTCGGCAATTACCCGAAGCGACCTTGTTAATGAATGGTAGTAACAATGCCTGGTATGGTAATTCTCTTGCACCGCATCAGCACCTGCAAATAGCTCAAATGCGCAGTATCGAAACGGGTCGCATGCTTGTGCGTGCAACCACCAATGGAATAACCGCCTTTGTCGATCATAAAGGTCGTATTGTTGCTCAAGCGCCACAATTTAAAGCGACGGTGTTGACTCATACCGTTCAACCCCGAACCGGTGCAACGCCTTATGTCCGCCTGGGGAACTGGCCGGTTATCGGCTTCAGCTTTTTATTGTTATTTGGCCTGCTTATTTACTCGAATAAAGCCAAAAATAACTGACGCGCATTCCGATAATGCGTAAAATGCATTTAGATTACCCTCTGATTTATATTTTCAGTTTTATTAATTATTAGCGCTACAGGTTAAGTCATTCAATGTCGTCAAAAAATATCAGCGAAGAATATCAGCACCAGATTATTGAACAGTCAGCTCAGCAGTTCTGGGAAACAAACCAGACGTTTAAAGCCGTTGAAGATAACAGCAAAGAAAAATTCTATTGCCTCTCCATGTTTCCCTATCCCAGCGGACGTTTGCATATGGGACATGTTCGAAACTACACCATTGGTGATGTGATCAGTCGTTATCAACGCATGCAGGGGAAAAATGTTTTACAACCCATGGGCTGGGATGCCTTTGGGCTGCCGGCAGAAAATGCCGCACATAAAAATAATGTGCCGCCGGCAAAATGGACACGTGAAAATATCGACTATATGCGTAAACAGCTCAAGCAACTCGGTTTGGGCTATGACTGGGGGCGCGAGTTAGCTACCTGTAATGCAGACTATTATCGTTGGGAACAATGGTTGTTTACCCGGCTCTACGAAAAAGGTCTGGTTTATAAAAAAACCGCTGCGGTTAACTGGTGCCCTAATGATGTGACTGTTTTAGCAAACGAGCAGGTTATCGATGGTAAATGCTGGCGGTGTGATACCGATGTTGAACGCAAGGAAATTCCACAATGGTTTTTTAAGATCACTGATTATGCAGAAGAATTATTAACCGAGTTAGACTCACTCAGTGGCTGGCCGGAACAGGTTCGTACCATGCAGAAGAACTGGATTGGTCGTTCTGAAGGCGTCGAGATCAGTTTTAAAATTAGTGGCCAGGACAAAAGCATAAAAGTATTTACCACCCGCCCCGATACCTTAATGGGGGTCACTTATTTAGCGGTAGCGGCCGAACACGGCTTGGCAAAAGAATCTGCAGAGCAGTACAGTAATGTCGCTGCCTTTGTTAAGCAGTGTATTGCAACCGGTACCGCTGAAGCGGCCGTTGAAACACAGGAAAAATTAGGTATCGACACTGGCTTTAAAGCAGTTCACCCAATTACGGGTAAATTAGTACCGGTATTTATTGCTAACTTTGTGTTGATGGGCTATGGCGAAGGCGCGGTTATGTCGGTGCCGGCACACGACCAACGTGACTGGGAGTTTGCTGAAAAATACGGTTTACCACTGCAACAGGTTATTACCGATAACAGTAACGCTGAAGATTCCAATATTGATTTAAGCAAAGCCGCTTTTACTGCAAAAGGCATACTGATTAATTCTGCTGACTTTAATGGCTTAAGTTCAAAAGATGCATTTTATAAAATTGCTGAATATTTAAAGTCAAACCAGCAGGGACAGACACGTACAACGTATCGTTTACGCGACTGGGGTGTGTCGCGACAACGTTACTGGGGTGCGCCTATTCCTATCATTAATTGTGATAGCTGCGGTGCCGTGCCGGTGCCGGATGAAGATCTACCGGTGGTTTTACCGGAGGACGTTAAATTTGAAGGTGTCGGCTCACCAATTAAAAAAATGCCCGAATTTTATGAAACAACCTGCCCTAAGTGTCATGGCAAGGCAATAAGAGAAACCGATACCTTCGATACCTTTATGGAATCATCCTGGTATTACGCTCGTTATTGTTCTGCCGATTCCGATAATGCGATGGTTGATGAACGTGCAAACTACTGGTTGCCGGTGGATCAATATGTCGGTGGTATTGAACATGCGATTTTACATTTATTGTATGCGCGTTTCTTTAACAAGCTGATGCGCGATGCCGGTTTGGTCACTCATGATGAGCCCTTTAAAAATCTTTTAACTCAGGGTATGGTTTTAAAAGATGGCAGTAAAATGTCGAAATCAAAAGGCAATACGGTTGACCCGCAAGCCCTTATTGAAAAATACGGTGCCGATACCGCACGCTTATTTATGATGTTTGCCGCACCGCCTGAGCAATCACTGGAGTGGTCCGATGCGGGCGTTGATGGTGCCTACCGTTTTATTAAGCGAGTCTGGAATATTGTTGTTAAGCATAATCGCAATATTGAATCGTCAAATTTAGTTGCTTTGAATATTGCTACGCTTTCAAGTGAACAGCGTGAATTAAGAATGAAAGTGCATAAGACCGTTGCTAAAGTGACCGATGATATTGGTCGTCGTTACACTTTTAATACTGCCATAGCTGCCGTTATGGAGTTAATGAACAGCTTAACCAAATTTGAAGATAGCAGCGAACAAGGCCTGGCGATAATGCAGGAAAGCCTGGAATTGATCGTGCTTGTTATGTCGCCCATTATTCCACATATTACCCATGAACTCTGGCAAGCATTAGGACACGACGAACATATTGTTAACCATGCCTGGCCTCAGTATGATACTGATGCATTGGTACAGGATGAAATACAGTTAATCGTTCAGGTAAACGGCAAACTACGTGCCAAAATTATGGTGGCCAGTGAAGCCTCTAAAGACGAAGTTGAAAAAATCGCTTTTGATGATGATAATGTAAAACGGTTTATTGAAGATAAAAGTGTTGTTAAGGTGATTGTAGTGCCTAAGCGGCTAGTGAACATTGTTGTTAAATAAACAGTAAAGTAAACCGGGTTGTTAATAATGTATGTTCGCACACAGAGAAGATAAAATGAAAAATAAATATTCTGTCTTAATTATTATTTTCCTTTTGGCTAGTTTATTACAAAGCTGTGGTTGGCGATTACGTGGCGCAAGTGAATTGCCTGACACGGTTAAATTTGCTGTAGTCGATGGTGTTGCAGAGTTTAGTCAAGTGGGGTTGGCAATAAAACAGCAAATCACTTCATCTGGTGCAAAGGTATTAAGCGAAGCCGATATTGACACGATACATTTTGTGGTTGTAGAAAATAGATTTATCAGACAGGTTCGAGCGGTTGATTCAGCGGGCAGAGTAAGTGAATATGGTCTCAGCTATGATTTTGCAATGCGTGTACTTGATGCTAAAGGGAAATTACTGGTTGTTGAGCGAGAGATAAATTTAAATCGTGTTTATACCTATGACCCTAATAATGCGATTGCAAAGAGCGATGAAGAAGCAAACATAAAATCACAAATGATTTCTTTTGCGGTACGACAGGATATGCGGCGTGTTGGTATTAAGCTTCGTAAGATACTTGTTCTTAATCCTTCCAAAAATAATACTACAGGTGCCAGCACGGGTAAGAATATTAAAGTACTAGATAAAGAAAAACCGCAGCCTTAATTATTATGAATATTAAAATTCAACAGCTACAAGCTAGCCTGCAACAGAATTTTAAAAATATTTATTATCTTTCTGGTGATGAGCCGTTGCAAAAAGAACAGGCATTAAAAGTGCTGAGAGCGGCGGCGAATGAACACGGTTTTTCCGAACGTGTTGTGCTTGATGTGGATGATAAATTTGATTGGGGCTTATTGTTGACAGAAAGTCAAAGCATGTCACTGTTTGGCGACAAACGTTTGCTGGAATTACGAATACCGAATACCAAACCGGGTGACCAGGGCAGTAAGGCGTTGGTTGCTTTTTTAGAACAATGTCCTGATGATGTGATGTTACTTATTGTTAGCGGCAAACTTGAAAAACAACAGAAGAATTCCAAATGGTATAAAGCAATTGATGCTAAAGGGGGGTGTATTCAGGTATGGCCAATCGAGAAAGCTCAATTACCCCACTGGATTACCCAGCGTATGGCGGGCATGTCGATGCAGGCAACGCCGGATGCTTTACTACTTTTAGCGGATCGTTTTGAAGGTAACATGTTGGCGGCAGCACAGGAACTCGAAAAACTTTTCCTGCTTAATGGTGAAGGCGAAGTTGATTCAGAAGCGGTGCGAGAATTAGTCGCAGACAGTTCGCGCTATAATGTTTTTCAACTTGTAGATGCCTGTTTGGCCGGTGATGCACGCCAGTCGGTTAAGATTGTTGAAGGTTTACGTGCCGAAGGCGTGGCTTCAGTCATTATTGTCTGGGCTTTGGCACGTGAAATGCGTTCCCTGGCCGCGATAGCGGTGGATTTGAATAATCAGTCGATGGATCAAGTTTTTCGCTCCCATCGTGTCTGGTATCAGCATCAATCGTACGTTAAGTTGGCGCTTGAGCGGTTTTCTGCGCGCCAGTGGCAATTATTCCTCTGGCAAATAAGTGAGCTGGATAAGATGAATAAAGGCCTTAAAGCAGGAAATATCTGGCATGAATTGGTACAATTAGTATTGAAGATTGCTGGCTCGCCTTTAATGTCTGCCCAAAAGCCTAAACCAGTGGCTTATTCTCAATATTCCTAGGCAGTCGCTTTAGATAGTATTTCCAGTCCCAATTATTATTGTGGCGCCTGGGCAATTTTCTGATGGACTCTTAAATTTAACGTACGCAGGTTTTCTATTATGGATGCGAAAGTGAACATTCAAACATATATGCAACAGCTTGGTGAACAGGCTCGTGCGGCTTCCCGTCAGTTGGCAGGAACCCATAGTGGCAGTAAAAACAAGGCCTTATTAGCGATCGCCGAGGCGATTGAGTCGCAACAGGCTGCCTTATTAGAAGCAAATGAAAAAGACTTAGTGGCAGGCAAAGCCAATGGCCTGGATGAAGCGCTACTGGATCGTTTGGCGCTTAACCCGGAACGCATTACGGGCATGGCCGATGGGATTCGGCAAATCGTGGCCCTGGCCGATCCTATCGGTGAAATTACTGATTTAAGCTACCGCGAGTCAGGTATTCAAGTGGGTAAAATGCGGGTACCGCTGGGCGTTATAGGTATTATTTACGAATCGCGTCCAAACGTAACTGCGGATGCAGCAGCACTTTGCTTAAAATCAGGCAATGCCGCCATTTTGCGTGGTGGTTCTGAAGCGGCGCACTCGAATCAGGCCATTGCTAAATGTATTCAGGCAGGTTTAAAGCAAGCCGGTTTATCGGTTGACTGCATCCAGGTAATTGAAACAACGGATCGCGAAGCAGTTGGGCAACTTATTACCATGCCAAAATATGTTGATGTTATCGTGCCCCGTGGTGGCAAAGGTTTAATTGAGCGGGTGAGTCGAGAAGCGACTGTGCCTGTTATTAAACACCTGCACGGTGTTTGTCATGTTTATATTGATGCTAAAGCCGATGTTGATAAAGCAATTGCGGTTGCATTTAATTCCAAAACACAACGTTATGGTACCTGTAACACGATGGAAACTTTACTGGTAGATACTAGCATTGCCGAAACGGTGTTACCCAAACTTGGCAAAATGTATACAGACGAAGGCGTAGAATTAAGAGGCTGTGCCAGAACGCAGAAAATTTTATCCAATGCCATTGCAGCAACTGATGCCGATTGGGATGAAGAATATCTGGCACCTATTCTGTCTATTCGAATTGTTGATGGCGTTGGTGAAGCCATTGAGCATTGTTATCGGCACAGTTCAGGGCATACCGAGTCTATTATTACGGAAGATCTGTCTGTAGCAAGACGCTTCCTTGCCGAAGTCGATTCCAGTTCGGTGATGGTTAACGCTTCAACACGTTTTGCTGATGGCTTTGAATATGGTTTAGGTGCCGAGATAGGTATTAGCACCGATAAAATTCATGTGCGTGGGCCGGTCGGTATTGAAGGCTTAACATCTCAAAAGTATATTGTATTTGGTGATGGCCATATCCGAAAATGATAGGTATCTTCGGCGGCACTTTTGACCCGGTTCATCTTGGACATATTAAACCCGCATTAGATGTTAAGGATGCTTTGTCGTTAGAGCAACTGCGTTTTATTCCATGCTCAATTCCTGCCCATCGTGATACTCCCATAGCAACGGTTGAGCAACGTTTAACAATGTTGGCGGCGGCTATCGAGGGTTACGAAGACTGTATTATTGATGAACGCGAATTTAATCGGCAAGGTGTTTCGTATATGGTCGATACGTTGCAAAGTCTGCATGAAGATTATCCTGAGAGTGGTTTGTGTTTAATTATCGGTATGGATGCCTTTTTAGGTTTACACCGTTGGTCTCGTTGGCAATCAATTTTTAAGTTTGCCCATTGTGTTGTTACCTATCGGCCTGGCTCGGATTTAAGTTTTGAGTCTCTTCCCGCCGAGTTAAAGGAGCTTATTCAACAGCGGCAAGTTGCTTCTGTTGAGGCATTAATTAAGAAAGACGCCATTAATCATGCTGACACCGCACTTTTATTTATACCGGTTACCCAGCTTGATATATCGGCAACGGATATACGTCAACGTATTAAGCAGGAACAATCCATTACAGATCTGGTTCCGGCGACAGTGAATAACATTATTCAGCAACAACATCTTTATATAGGTTAGTAATAAAATATGAACAGTAAAAAACTTTGTGATTTAGCCATTAATGCATTAGAAGATATTAAGGCACTCGATATTAAAGTACTTGATGTGACTGGCCAGTCCAGTGTGACCGATATCATGATTATAGCAACTGGTAATTCAACCCGGCAGGTTAAATCATTAGCGAATAATGTTTTAAAAGAAGTCAAAGAAAAGGGTGTGCGACCGATTGGTATAGAAGGTGAACAGGTCGCTGAATGGATATTAATCGACTTAGGCGATGTTGTTGTACACGTGATGACGCCGGATATTCGAGATTTTTACAATCTAGAAAAACTCTGGGGTGAAGATAGCCCTGATGTGGAAGCTAATGCGGAAGCCGTATCTGAATAAATTATTAACCACGAAGGACACATAGAAAAAATAGTTCTATTTTAGAATGAAAAATATCTTATGTTAAAAAAATTATTTATGAGTTCTTCATGGTAAAAAAAAATTAAATAAACAATAGAAAATGATTATTCATATCATCGCCGTTGGAACCAAAATGCCGGCCTGGGTTAACCAGGGTGTGGAAGAATATGTGCGGCGGATGCCGAGTGAATGTCAGGTTAAGTTTGTTGAGTTAGCTTTAGGACAGCGTGCAAAATCAAAAAATATTAAACAGGCCATGCAACAGGAAGAAAAGAGCATTGTTGCCGCTATACCTAAGAATGCATTGGTGATTGCACTGGAAGTGAAGGCTAAAATATGGTCGACTCAAACCTTGTCGGAAAAAATGCAGGACTGGATGCAGTCGGGTAAAGACATTGCGCTACTTATTGGTGGCCCAGACGGTATGACCCCGGCATGTATCAATCATGCGAATGAAAAATGGTCTTTATCTAATTTGACCTTGCCACACCCCTTGGTCAGAATTGTTGTGGCCGAGCAATTGTATCGTGCGCTGATGATTATAAAAAATCATCCTTATCATAAATAAACCATCATTATGAGTTCAACTCGTATTTATCTTGCCTCGCAATCACCCCGTCGTCGTGAATTATTAGATCAAATTGGTGTCCGATTCGAGACGCTGAACATAGATGTTCCTGAACAACTAAAACCACAAGAAACGGCAACCGAGTATGTGCAACGTCTGGCGATTGAAAAAGCAAAAGTCGGTAAAATGCAGCTGCTGGAAAATGTTTTTAAAGATGATAAAAAAACGCTAAGGTGTTGGCAATCAACGAAAAAACACGCCACAATAGACGTAGTTATTGGTGCCGATACGGCGGTTGTGTGTGAGAAGGTTATTTTAGGCAAACCCGAGTCGGCCGGGCATGCGGCACAGATGTTAAGGCAATTATCTGGTCGCACTCACGAAGTTTTAACCGGGCTTGCATTAATATGTGGTTCGAGTACTTTAACCGATGTTTCGCGTAATTTAGTAACATTTAGACCAATAAGTGAGCAGGAAATAGCGCGCTATATTGCAACAAATGAAGGTTGTGATAAAGCAGGGGGTTATGCCGTACAGGGGGTAGCAGCCATTTTTATTGAAAAAATACAGGGTAGTTATTCTGGTGTGATGGGTTTACCTCTTCATGAAACGTCAAATCTACTTTTACAGCTGGGCGTGGATATCCTACCGAGCAGCTAATTAGCACCAGGGTTAAAAAAGAATCATTTATGAGCGAAGAGTTACTAATTAATGTTACACCACAGGAAACGCGTATTGCCTATGTTGAAAATGGCATGTTACAGGAAGTACATATTGAGCGTGCCCGGCGACGGGGCTTAGTCGGGAATATTTATAGTGGTAAAGTTTCGCGGGTATTACCGGGTATGCAGGCCGCTTTTATAGAAATAGGGCTGGGTCGCACCGCCTTTTTACATGCATCTGACATCGCAGAAAATCATCAGCGCTTAATCAAAAACAATAACGATGATAAAACACCGGAGACGATTGCCGATATTTCGGATCTATTGACAGAAGGCCAGCAGGTTATTGTTCAGGTGGTTAAAGATCCAATCGGAACAAAGGGTGCCAGGCTGACAACTAATATTTCAATTCCTTCTCGTTACCTAGTTTTTATTCAAAATACGGCTCATATTGGAATCTCACAAAAAATTGAGGCTGATGAAGAGCGTCAACGTTTAAAAGAAATTATATCAAAGCATCGTGAGCAAAATGCGACGTCTGAACAGCTTAATGGTTATATTGTCAGAACGGTTGCGGAAGGCATTGATGAAGAAGATATTTGCAAGGATATCGCCTTTCTGGAAAAATTGTGGGCATCCGTTAAATCTCGTTCAGCACAGACTTCCTCAAAGAAAGTAATTAATTTATTGCATGAAGATTTACCTCTGGTGATGCGCACAATGCGCGACCTTGGTGGTACGGATATACAAAAAATACGCATCGATTCACGAGAAACTTATAAGCGAGTTGAAAAGTTTGCTAAAAAATTCATCCCGGAGGTTGCAAACTGTATTGAATATTATCCGGGTGAGCGGCCAATATTTGATTTATATGGTATTGATGATGAAATCAGGAAATCTTTGGAACCAAAGGTACAGTTAAAATCGGGTGGCTATCTTATTATTGATCAAACCGAAGCGATGACAACGGTGGATGTGAATACCGGTGCCTTTGTTGGTAATAGAAACCTGGAAGAAACAATCTTTAAGACCAATCTCGAAGCAACTCAGGCTATTTGCCGCCAGGTACGTTTAAGAAATTTGGGTGGCATTATTATAATCGATTTTATCGACATGATTGATGAGGAGCATAAAAGACAGGTGCTTCGTGGTCTGGATAAAATGCTACTTAAAGATCCGGAAAAAACAAATATTAGTGAAGTATCTTCCTTAGGTCTGGTACAAATGACACGCAAACGCACGCGTGAAAGTCTGGAACATATTTTGTGTGAATCCTGTCCGACATGTCAGGGGCGTGGTTCGATTATGACTGTTGAAACAGTGAGCTATGAAATATTTCGTGAAATATTACGTGAGTCACGTCAATTCGATTCGGAAAATTATCTGGTTTTAGCATCGCAGGCTGTTGTTGATAATTTACTCGACGATGAATCAAGTGGAGTTGCCGAACTAGAAGAGTTTATAGGCAAGTCTATACGTTTCCAAATTGAAACAGAATATTCTCAAGAGCAGTTTGACGTAGTACCTATGTAGTCTGCTAACTATTGTATAAAAGTATATTTATTGGGTTGTTATTTATCTTACTGGTATGTTTAATAAAATAAGAAATTGTATTCTGTATTCTGTTATTGCAAGCATAATATTTATTGCTGTAAGTATTTCGGCTGCCCGAATATTGTTACCCGATGTTCAGTCGTACCGTTCTTACGTTGAAGAACAACTTGCTGGTATTCTTGATCATCCGGTAAAGATAGGTGACTTGAATGCCTTGATATCAGGAATAACCCCTATTGTTATTTTTCATGATGTGAAGTTGATGAGCGATCACTCGGATAAAGTTCTTCTTGAAATTAAAAAAATTAAAATAGGTTTTTCAATATGGCGTTCAATTAAGCAACAGAAAATTGTACCGAGTATTTATACTATTGATGGGGCTACGCTTGCCATTATTAGACAAAAAGATGGCAAAATATTAATTCAGGGTATTGATGTTGCTAGGATAGGTGATGTACTAGCGGAGCAGGATACAGCCGCTAATACCGAGTTGTCGGAATGGTTATTTAAACGAAGTAGTGTAGTTATACAAAATAGCAGTATTATCTGGCATGACAAGAAAAGGCTTACCAAGCCGACGCGTTTTAAAGATGTTACCCTACGACTAAAAAACAATCGTAATCGCCATCAGTTTAATGGTGAATTTATTCTTTCAAATGATATAAATAATCCTAAACGAATGGAACTTGCCCTGGATGTTTATGGCGATATGCTGGACCCTGTTAAATGGGTTGGTAAGTTTTATGCCAAGGGGACTAATATTGAGGCCGCCGAATGGGGTTTTAAGCCTGTTATTATGGATGTTATGGTTGAGCATGGTTTGCTTGACTTTAACTTATGGGGTGACTGGATTGCTGGTGAATTGAATAAAATAGAGGCTAATGTAAGTGCACGTGATGTCGTTATTAAGCGGCTTAAAAATAATGCAATAGCCAATATACCTCTTCTAAGTGGTTTGTTTAAATGGGATAAAGATTTTAAAGATTGGAATTTTTCAATTGATAGTTTAAAGCTTACAACAAAAAAGGGCGCGTGGCCGGAAACAAAAGTAAGCGTTAGCAGTAAATTTAATGATGTAGACAAAAGTACCACGGTAGAAACAGAAGTAGATTATTGTAGAATTGAAGATGTACGAGATTTGCTACTGAAGAGTGGTTATGTTGAAAATAAAATACTTAAGTATTTACAGTTCGCATCACCTTCTGGTGAGCTCAAAAAAATCCAGCACAAAATTAAAAAACAGGAAAATAAAGAGGATGAGTTTTTTCTTTCAGCGATAGTGAATAATTTGTCTTTGATAGCTTATGAACAAATCCCAAGCCTTAAAAAAATATCAGGTGAAATTTTCAGTAACCATAATTCAGGTGTTTTTGTTGTTAAGGCGAACAATGCTGAACTTGATTTTAGACGATTCCTGCCTAAGACAATTCGATTAGATAGTATTAAAGGAAATATAGAATGGTTTAGAAATGAAGATGCATGGGTTTTTTATAGTCAGGAACTTATTGCAAAGAATAAAGATGCATCGATAGATGTTAGTTTTAATCTTAATATTTCTGATGCAGACCAATCTACCTATCTTGATCTGCAATCGACCATTATTAAGGCTAAGGTTTCTGAAATTAAAAATTATTTGCCTAATGAGATACTCGTAGGTGATTTCAAAAAATGGATAAATAGTGCTTTTGAGTCAGGTACTATCGAAAATGCAGGTGTTATATTCAGTGGCCGATTAAATGATTTCCCTTTCCATAAAAATACGGGCGTTTTTAAAGCCTATTTACCTGCAAGTAATGTCGTACTCAATTACAAAGTAGGCTGGCCTATAATGCAGCTTGATAAGATTGATGCTTTTTTTACAGGTACTTCGCTAGATGTAAGTGTTAAGCAGGCTAGAGTGCTGAAAAGCAAGGCGAGTAATTTTAGTATTAACATCAGTAACTTTAATAAACCGAGGCTAAAAACAAAAGTCTATATCAAGAGTAATCTGGATGATGTCGCTCAATATTCATCAACGACGTTTTTAAAAAATACTAGAGATTTTATTAAAAGTTCATCTTTTTCAGGTAGTACAAATATCGATTTATATATGGATCTTCCTTTGTCTTCAGAAGCTGAAGACATATTCCCCTTAAATATTAAAGCCAAAGTATTTCTGATTAATGCCAGCGTATCAACCGCAAAAAATAAATTATATGTGAATAAAATTAATGGTACTGTTGATTTAACAAAGAACTCAGCTACAGCTAATGGTATTGACGCCATAATAATGGGTGGAAAATCGAAAGTTGATATTTTCACAAGTCATCAATATGGTGGCCACCCTATTCGTTTTGTGATGCAAGGTAATATTGATGTCGCTCAGACAATGAAAAGGTTCAAGCTTGCTGGTTATGATAAAGTGAAAGGACGAACAGACTGGCAAGGTGTTTTCACATTAAAATATAAGCAAGATAGCATTACTAAAAACCCAATTTTTCAGGCAACGGCAGATATGCGTGATGTTATTATTGATTTGCCACCACCCATGAGCAAAAAAACTAAAAATATAGTACCTGTTTATCTGACGGTTGAAAATGTCTCTAAAAACGAAATGCTGTTGAGCTTGATTTATGGTGAAAACATGTCTTATGCCCTGGATATGGATTTAAGCATTGAAAACAATGCTCTATTACGCCGAGGAGAATTTCGTTTTAAACCGGGTGTGGCAAAATTGCCTGACGATGAAATATTATTGTTAACAGGGAGTCTAAAAGATTTTTCATTGGGCGATTGGTTGGCTGCTCTTGACGCTACTTCTATTAAAAGTAAAAAAAGTTTTTTTGCTGTTCCGGTGACAGTTAAAATGGATTATTTACATGTAGCAAAAGCTAAAAATAGAAAGCCACGCAAGCCATCAGACCCGAGGAGATTGCCAACTTTTGAAGGTGAAATTAAAAAATTTGTTTATGATACTTTTCCTTATGGCAAAGCAACTTTTAAAACCTTGAATGAAAATGGCGGCATGCGGCTAGAAAATTTTACGATTATATCTCCATATGTTAAAGCAGAAGGAAAAGGCTATTGGCATTACAAGCCAAACAAACAATGGACCGAAGTATCAATGACGGTTGATTCGGATAATTATGGTGATTTTTTAACGAGTCTTGGCTTCTCATCAATAATTGAAAATGGTGTCGCCGCATTCTCCGGTGACTTTAACTGGACGGGAGGGTTTGGTGATTTTCGTTGGGAAACTTTAAACGGTCTTGTCACGATGGATATTACTAATGGGGTTTTTACAAAAGTAGATCCTGGAGCCGGACGTTTACTAGGTTTATTAAGTATTGAATCATTGCCGGGAATGCTTTTGTCTGGCGATGCATTTAACAAAGGTTTTAACTTTGATCGTATTGTAGGTGTGTATGAAATACTTGATGGTAATGCTTATTCAGATGACGTAAGCATTTCTGGCCCAGTTGCAAATATACTGGTTACTGGCAGAACGGGTATTGTTGCTCGAGACTTTGATCATTATTTAACGGTTGTACCTAATGTTAGTGGAGCTTTGCCATTATCCAGTGGTTTGCTTTTTGGTCCACAGATAGGTGCGGTTGTTTATTTCTTTAAAAAACTATTTGGCTCCGGTATTGATGAATCATCCAAGAGAATCTACCATTTAACAGGTACCTGGGAAAATCCAGTTTCCACCCGAATAGACAAAAACGAAGACAAACCTAAAGATGAGCCAGATGTAGATGAGCCAGATGTAGATGAATCAGATGACGATGTTTAAATTTTTAAAATTTAGCAGTTTTTTATTTTTATTGTTTTCTGTAAATTCTTTGCATGCAGTAGAAAAGTCAATAAATGACTATGTTGTTACACAGCAACAATGGTCTGTTCCAAAAAAAGCAGAGTCAATCTTAACTATTCCTGCTCTTCATGCTGTTATGAATGTGCTTTCTAAGCAAAATGGAAAAAATTTATTAGTGAGATATCCCGGTGGTGATGTTGGGGTTTTATGGGCGACTGAATTAAAAGCCTGGTTAGTTGCTCTTGGATTAGCATCTACTCGTATTGAGCTACAATCGGGTAGTGCAAATGAAAACGAACTTTGGTTATTTATTAATGAGTAGCGTTAATTAGTTTATATTGGATTTATAATGAAACGAATATCTGCAATACAAATGGCCTCTGGCCCGAATGTGTCGGCTAATTTAAATGAAGCTGCACGGTGGATAAGTTACGCAGCAGATGCGGGGGCAGATCTGATTGTGCTACCCGAGAATTTTGCACTGATGGCTATGCAGCAAACGGATATGCTTAAAGTAAAAGAGCAACATGGTGCTGGGCCAATCCAGGATTTTTTGATGAACATGTGCTCAAAACATGGCGTTTGGATAGTAGCTGGTACCATACCAATAGCGGCTGATGATCCTGGCAAGGTTCGCGCGACCTGTTTGTTAATAAACTCGGATGCAGAGATCGTTTGTCGTTACGACAAAATTCATTTGTTTGATGTAAGCCTAGAAGATGGAGAAAGTTACGCCGAATCTGATGTAATCGAAGCTGGTGAGAAAATTGTTGTCCATGATACACCTTTCGGTAAAATGGGGCTGGCTGTTTGTTATGATATAAGGTTTCCTGAGATGTTTCGACGGATGGTTGATAAAGGTGTTGAATTGATTGTCGTACCGGCAGCTTTTACTGCTATTACTGGAAAAGCGCATTGGGAATCATTGATGCGAGCGCGTGCTATTGAGAATTTAAGTTACCTGATAGCGTCGGCTCAGGGTGGTTATCATGCTAACGGGCGTGAAACGCATGGAGATAGTCTGATTGTTGATCCCTGGGGTGAAGTGGAAGACCGATTATCACGTGGTTCAGGTTTTGTTATGGCGGATCTGGATCTTGAAAAAATTAAGTTAACGCGTAAACAGTTTCCCGTTTTAGAGCATAGAAAGCTGGAATGTTATAAAAAGTCATCCTAAGTATTGTATTCTGCCTCATTGCGGTCCCGTTAACTTGATCTCATGTTGTTGAAGTGCGAAGCAGTGTCTACGTATTATGATAATACTATTAATCCCATATCCTACCTTATGTGTTCGTTTCAAAAAATTAATGGGACAGCAGTGATTCTGCCTAATAGTTATCGTCTGTCGGCTTACTGGAATCAGCATTAGCAGCAAACACAAGGTCTTTAATATAAATAAAAAGTTTACGCTTTGCACGTGTAGATATTTGCGGATTATCATTGATGGAATCGCGTTGCAGTTTCACTAGTGACTGCCGTTGCGCAGTCGGATGTATCGCAATAAATTCATTAATTTTTTTTGTATTAGCAATGATACTATCTCGCCAGTTTTCTGCATCGTGAAACTGCTTTACGTCTTCTTTATGCGGGCTTAATAACATTTCAAACTGAACTTCAATGGGTTTTGAATCTATTGCTCTTAATAATTTACCGATATAAAGCTTTTGTCTTTTTAAGGCGCCGTGTTTTTTTATATTTTTAGCAACCTTAAAAGCTTCGAGTAAATTGTCAGGTAAGTCAAATTTACTTAACTGTTCATTCGAGAGTGTTAGTAGTTTTGTTCCCAGGTCGGTGAGGGCATGTGCTTCACGTTTTAGCTGAGATTTACTGACAAAATCGTCATCGTCCTGTAGGGGATCTTGGGGTGGTATATTTTTGGGCATAAAAGTCTCTTATAAAATAAATATGCTTGCCAGACCTAAAAATGCAAAAAAGCCAATGACATCGGTTATGGTTGTTAAAATAACGGTTCCGGCTAAAGCCGGGTCGATATTGAGTTTATTTAGTATTAATGGAATGCTAGCTCCGGCTAAAGCGGCAAAGAATAAATTAATAATAATAGCTGCACCTATAATGTAACTTAATTCCAGGCTATCAAACCAGAAGCCGGCAACGGCGGCAATGATGACTGACCAGATGAGTCCATTGAACAACCCAATCCAGAGCTCCTTCTGTAATAAGCGTTTTGCATTTGCCTTGCCGACCCGACCTAATGCCATACCGCGTATTACCAGGGTTAACGTTTGGCTGCCTGCAATGCCGCCCATGCTGGCAACCACAGGCATCAAGATAGCCAGCGCAACCAGTTTTTCGATGGTTGCTTCAAACTGGCCAATTACGACTGAGGCTAAAAGTGCAGTGAGTAAGTTAACGCCCAGCCATATTGCTCTTCGTTTAGTACTGACCAATGCTGGCGCAAACATATCATCTTCTTCATTTAAGCCAGCCATACTCATTACCGAGTGTTCTGCTTCGTCACGTATTTCATCGACAACATCATCAATGGTAATACGCCCAAGTAATTTGTTGTCGTTATCAATTACCGGGGCGGTAATTAAATCGCGATGTTCAAAAATATTAACAACTTCGCGTACGGATGTTTCGGCGTTGATTGCTTCTACGCCTGAGTCCATCGTATCTGCAACCAGCAGGTTAGGGTCGCTGGTGAGTAAGGTAGTGAGCGGCAATAATCCAAGATACTGATTTTTGCGATTGACAACATAGAGTGTATCGGTACCTTCGGGGATCTCATTTCTAAAACGTAAATAACGCATGACAACTTCAAGCGTGGTGTCGGCACGGATAATAACCGTGTTCAAGTCCATTAAGCCACCAGCGGTATCGTCGGCGTAAGATAGTACAGATTTTAGGCGTTCGCGATCCTGCTGCTCCATACTCAGTAGCAGTTCCTGGCTAACGGCGGTTGGTATTTCCGATAAGATATCGGCCAGGTCATCTGTTTCTAGTGATTCAGTCGCTGCAAGTAGAGCTGATGGTTCCATGGTATTAATGAAATATGCGCGAACCGTTTCATTAAGATTAATCAGCACTTCGCCCTCGTATTCGGTTGGAATACGCTGCCAGACCAGTTCACGTTCTTTTTGTGAAAGCGTTTCTATCACATGAGCAATTTCTGCAGGATGTAAATCCTTAAGAAGCTCATCTATTTTTTCGCAGTCATTTCCATTAATGCAATCTGAGATGATTTCAAGTAGGTTTTGTTGTTCTTGTGTGATATTTGCCATATTACCAACTACATCTAATGGAGTTTAAGATATTTGCAGTGAAAAGTCGGGTTATTTTTATAAAATTTAATACTGTCTGACATGGAATAAAGGTAACGGACTAAAGACTCGCTATTCCATATCCTACTTTTATACCTGATTCAAAAGCTAACGAGGCAGCGGTAAAATTTAATTATAAAATTGTAGTTCCAAACTGAATCTAAGTGTAACAGGCCATAACGCTAAAATAAAAAGAAATTCGAATCCGTGTACTTATTTCATGTCTGGGATTAAGCCACGCTCAATTAAGAAGTTTTTCAATTTGCTCGTTAAAATCATCATAGCGAGTGGTTTTAAGTAAACGCTTAACCTGTCTTTGAAGTTTCTTGATATTACATAATGGTATTACTTGTTTAATAAGGGGATGAGAGCTCGGGTGCATGCTAAACTCAGTTAAGCCTAAACCTAATAGCAATTTAGTATAGCGTGGGTCACCAGCCATTTCGCCACACATGGTGACCGGAATATCGGCTTTTAATCCCGCTTGTATTGTTTGTGAGATGAGTTTTAGTACCGCTGGGTTGGCAGGGTCGTATAAGTAATTGACCTCATCATCAATACGGTCTACGGCTAATGTATACTGTATTAAGTCATTGGTACCGATAGATAAAAAATCGAGTTCAGAGGCAAACATTTCCGCACACATTGCTGCAGCGGGTACTTCGATCATCCCGCCAACAGGAATATCCAGATTGTAGCTAATGCCTTCTTTTTGTAATGCATCCTGGGTTGATTTGATCAGTCGCAAAACCTGTTGTAACTCATTAATGTTGGACAACATGGGAATCATCATTTTTACCGGGCCCAATGCTGAAACACGTAAGATAGCACGTAATTGCGGTACGAAAAGAGGTAGATCATTTAAACATAAACGAATTGCGCGTAAACCAAGCGCAGGATTTGTAATAGCGTTTGCATGTTGTTTACCGCTATCCACCTGTTTGTCGGAACCAAGATCGAGAGTGCGTATGGTTAGAGACTTTCCATTTAATTTTTGTAATACATTACTGTAAGCTTGAAACTGTTCTTCTTCACTCGGTGAGTGAGTTCGATTCATAAATAAATATTCTGTTCGATACAAGCCAATACCATTTGTTCCAATTTCATTTAGCAAAAGAATTTCTTCAGGTAATTCTATGTTTGCATTTATGCTGATTTCTATAGCGTCATCTGAAATTGCAGGAAGCTGAGGGAATTCCTTATAGCGTTTTAGCTGAATTTGTTGTTCACGACGTAATTGATGATAGTGATAAATAGAATTGTCGTCGATGTTGGTCATGAGTAAACCGAAACGGCCATCAACAATGACAGTTTCAGATTCATGCAATAATGTGTGTATATTATGAATGCCAGCAATGGCCGGTATATTCAGGCTTCGCGCAAGAATGGCGGTATGTGACGTAGGCCCCCCCGTTTGTGTGACAAAGGCGGCAATGCCTTGATGTTGCATTAAAACCAGTTCAGATGGCGAAATATCGTCAGCAACAATAACGTAGCCACTGAGTCGTTGTTCCTGGGAGTGGTGTACACCGTGATGGATCGGCCCACTGAGTAAAGTTTGCATGATGGTTTTAACAACATGATTAACATCGTCTCGCCGGGTTTGAAGATAACCGTTTTCCATTGAGTCAAAGACATTTATGATGCTATCGCTCTGTATTTTTAAAGCCCACTCAGCATTACATTGTTTGCTACGAATTATTTCAATGGGGCCGTCTGACAACATTTCATCGTTTAGCATTAGCAGGTGCGAATGAATGAATGTTGATATTTCCGGTGGTGTTGAGGCAGGGATGTTTTCTAGTACAGAGCCAAGGTGTTGCTTGGCATGTGTTAATGCTTTCAGGTAACGATTGATTTCTTCCTGAATAAATTCTTCCTGTATGCTGTGTTCAACAAGTTCAAATTCATGTTGATGTATAATGTGAACCGGGCCAATTGCGACTCCCGTTGTAATTCGCGAACCTTGTAAGCATAAAGTCATAGATATAATTACTCGTAAGGGCGACTAAATTGCTTCATCGAAGCGGTTGTTGATGAGCGTGGTGAGAGCATCCATGGCTTGTTGTTCATCTGTTCCGGTGGCAACTAATAATAGTTCGGTTCCTTTTGAGGCGGCCAGCATCATAACCCCCATAATACTTTTGCCATTTACTTTCTTAGCATTGTGTTCTAATGAAACATCGCTTTGAAACTGGCTGGCAAGGGTAACAAATTTTGCTGCAGCGCGAGCGTGTAAGCCGAGTTTATTGATAATTTTAATCTTTATTTGCGGCATAATTTCTATCTTTATTCAGGTAATAAGCCAAGATACCATCCCGGCCGCCATCAACGGCTTTATCACTCAATTCGTATAATGGGAGTGAGTGATAATTCATTAAGCGTATTAACATTGGTAAGTTAATACCCGCAACGACGATGCAGTCCTGAATATCGGTTGTGCTTGCGATATTACTTGGTGTTGCTCCAAATAAGTCTGTCAGTATTAAAACACCGTCACCCGTATTGATGTCTTTAATTGCTTTAGTAATCGTCGTTAACAAGGTATCGCTATTAGCGTTCATATCAATATCAATCGCTTTAACGGGCATTGGTGCTGAGCCTATAATTTTTGTTGCTATATCCAGGATAGCCTGGCCAATGCTGCCATGTGTTACGATAAGAATACCTACACCCATAGTATTTTCTCTATTTACATGATTAAAATTTAATGGTTATTATTATTTTGGTCATTGGTTTTTATTCCAGTTCCCTGTGTCGTGTTAGTATGCTGGGATATTTGTCTTTAAGTTTTGCTACAATATTCTCTGTTATATAAACTGAACGGTGTTGTCCCCCGGTACAACCAATTGCAATGGTCATGTAGCTTCTATTCTCAGCGATAAATTTAGGTAACCATTTATCGAGAAAAGATAAAATATCATTGCACATTATGGCTACATCTTTGTTTGATTCCAGGAAATCAATAACAGCTTTATCTTGACCTGTTTGGGGGCGTAGTTCCGGTACCCAATGTGGGTTGCTCAGGCAGCGTACGTCAAAGACAAAGTCTGCATTTGTTGGTGCGCCGTGTTTAAAACCAAATGATTCTATTAATATTGAAGCAATAGATTCATTATCTTTAATTAAACGTTCTTTGATACGTTCACGTAATTGATGAACATTGGTTAAGCTTGTATCAAAGGTAAGATCGGCACAATAGGATACCGGCTCAAGTAATTTTTTTTCTAATGTTATTGCTTCAAGCAATGACATATCCGGTTGGCTCAGAGGGTGCTTGCGTCGAGTTTCGCTATAACGCTTTATGATGGACTCATCGTTTGCCTCTAAATAAAAAACCTTGTATTTAATTTTGTTTGCTGCAAGTTCTTTCAGGCAGGATTCAAATTCATTTAAGCTATCAGGAATATTACGGGCATCAATACCAATAGCAATGTCTTGTGTTTGGGTAGATGGCTTACTATTAAATTCCTTAATTAAGGAAGGCAGCATGCTGATAGGCAGGTTATCAATACAGTAATAACCTAAATCTTCAAGCAGATCTAGTGCGATGCTTTTACCGGAACCGGATAAGCCACTTACAATTATTAAATTCATTTTTTATCGATATATTCTTGTTGTCGGGTTATAAAATCTTCACTTGCATTGTATCCGTTCATGGTTAATATATGATTACGTATAGCCGCTTCAACGGTAACGGCCAGGCTGCGGCCAGCAGCAACTGGCAATGTGATTTCAGGTATATCAACTTCCAGTATTGTTCGAGAATTGTGCCCACCATCCAGTCTGTCGCGAGCTTTTGGAACCACATCTTTTAGTATCTGCAAGTTTATAATTAAACTGAGCTTCTTTCTATTAATTAAAGCATTATCACCGAACATAGCACGAATATTCAAGATCCCCAATCCTCTTACTTCAATAAAGTCCTTTAAAATAGCTGGACACATGCCCGCAATAGTATCAGGTGATATTTTGCGAAATTCGATAATGTCGTCAGCAATAAGCCGGTTGCCTCGGGTGACGAGTTCCAGCGCTAATTCACTTTTACCGATACCGCTAAAGCCGCTCAGAAGTACGCCGACCCCCAATACTTCGAGAAACACACCATGCAGAGTAACGTATTCACTTAAGGTATCGGCAAGGAAATATTGAATGAGTTCCACTATCTGGTTACTGCTTTTTGTCGATTGAATAATGATGGATTGTGTTTTTTGGGCAAGCTCTATCAGTTTTACTGGTGCTTGCAGATTTTGGGCAATAATTACCAGGGCGGGTTTACTGGCAAAGAGGTGCTCAATGGCATCATTAAAAGAGTTTTTACCTAGGTTTTCAAGATACTGAATTTCACTATGACCAATGACCTGTATCAGATTAGGGCGAACGATATTGAGGAAGCCAATAAAAAAGGTGGGATGTTGTTCTGTTTGTTTTATGGCCAGATCCGCATGCTGTTGGCCACAGACCCATTTGAGCTTTAATTTATCACAGTGTGTGTTGAATATATCGTTGACTGTGATGGAAGACATTGTGATGACGGGAATGTATTAGTGAGAGCTTTGCCAGTCATTAAAAGTAGATTGTACTTCATCGGCATTGCTGGCATGACGTAAATTGTCTCGGATTTTTTCATTATTTAGCATATTTGCCAGTAAGGCGAGAGTTTGTAAATGCTCTTCGTCTGCGTTTTCGGGGACGAGCAGGGCAAACATTAAATCGACGGGCTTTTTATCAATTGAGTCGAAATCAATGCCGGACTTAAGTTTGATAAAGGCTCCGCGAGTGGAATTAATATTTTTGAGCCGGCCATGGGGTATGGCTACCCCATAACCCAGGCCTGTACCACCTAACTTTTCACGAGCAATAAGGCTATCAAAGACTTCGTTAGCAGAAATACCGTCACAGTTTTTTGAAATAAGCCGGCTGAGCGCCTCAAAGGCACGTTTTTTACTGCTTGCTTCTACATCGCATAGAACGCGATCTGACTGGATAAATTCACTAACTTGCATGTTTCTAGTTTAGTCTCTTTCTCTATACCCTATTGACAGTGTCTTACTTAAATATTTTGTTACATCGCCATAATAGCGCGATGCCATTTGCACTGTTGAATTAGGAGTGGATTCTATTCCTCTTCAATTGAGCCGTCTACCTGTTTATGCTGTCGACCGGCCTGTTTGTGATGATTAGTGATTTTTTCTTTATGTTTTTTAATTTGACGGTCTAGTTTATCAGTCAGCGAATCGATAGCCGCATACATATCATTCTCTTCTGATTCAGCAAAAACGCTGGTGCCACTCATATGCAGAGTTGCTTCTGCTTTTTGGCGTAATTTTTCAATACTAAGAATGACATTGACGTTTGTCATATGATCGAAGTGTCGCTCTAATCGGTCAAATTTGGATGATACATAATTGTGAAGGGAATCAGTAACGTCAACGTGATGACCACTTACATTTAATTGCATATATTATCTCCTTTTTTAATTACAGTTATTTTTATTGCCTTTGTCTTAACTTAACGGGTAACTGAAACAGGTTAAGTCAGTTGCTTCCTCTCGTTTGAGGAAGGAATAATCAATGATTCTCTGTATTTTGCCACCGTTCTTCTGGCAACCTGGATACCCTGTTCTGCCAGAATATCGGCTAATTTGCTGTCACTGAGAGGTTTGTTGCGATTTTCGGCGGCGATTAATTTTTTTAACAGTGCCCGAATGGCCGTTGCAGAACATTCGCCACCACTGGCGGTGCTGACATGGCTGGAAAAAAAGTATTTGAGTTCAAAAATACCGCGAGGTGTATGCATGTATTTCTTGGTGGTTACTCGTGAAATAGTGGATTCGTGCATTTCAACTTCTTCGGCGATATCATGCAAAACGAGTGCCTTCATTGCTTCTTCACCATATTCTAAAAAACCTAATTGTCTGTTCACTATACTAGTAGACACCTTAAGTAAGGTTTCATTCCTACTTTGTAAACTTTTTATAAACCAGCGAGCTTCCTGCAGATGGTTTTTCATGTTTGTGTTATCGCTGCTGTTGTTAACTTGCTTGATTAAGCTGGCGTAGTGGCTATTAATGCGTATTTTAGGGGCTGCGTCAGGATTGAGCTCGACAACCCATTTGTTTTTTTGTTTACTCACAACCACATCGGGAATCACATATTCGGGGTTGCTGTCGGTTATATGACTGCCAGGGCGAGGATTGAGTGATTGAACAAGTGTCACCACTTCTTTAAGCTCTTCTTCTGAAAGCTTCATTTGTCGCATAATCAGAGTGTAATCTCGATTAGCGAGTTGCTCAAAATGGTTGCTAATTAGTTCTTTTGCAAATTCTAGGTTATCGACGCTGCCATCTAACTGGTCAAGCTGTAAGACCAGGCTTTCTTTTAAGTCGCGGGCAGCAATACCTGGTGGGTCAAAATTCTGTATTTGACGAAGAACTGCGGCGACTTCATCGAGTTCAATGTCATATTCGCCAACGAGTCCCTGGTGTAACTCTTCGATTGTGGTGCCAAGAAAGCCGTCGTCGTTTATCGAGTCAATTATCGCCTGGGCAATGATGGAGTCTGTCGGGCTAAAGGGGGCTAATTCACGTTGCCAGTCTAAATGTTGTTGCAAGCTTTCACCTGTTACCGAAACCACTTCCATATCGTTAGTATCGGCTGGGGCGCTGCTCGCGGTGGGTAAATGCGACATGGAGTCATAGATATCTTCCCACACGGTATCGACCGGGAGTTCATCCGGGATGGTGCTGTCTTCGTTTAAATTGCTTTCGACCTGCGCCGGTTCATTGTCGGCGTTGCTGTCGGCCGGATTGTTATCCTCGGAATTCTTGGTTTCGGATGTTTGGTTACTGGAATCCTGCTGGTTAGTATCTGAGGATGAACCACTTTCGTCGACAGCTTCGAGCATCATATTAGAATCCAGTGCATCCTGGATTTCAGTGCTTAATTCAAGAGTAGAAAGTTGTAACAAGCGAATGGCTTGTTGGAGTTGGGGGGTCATTGTTAAAGACTGACCGATGCGCAGTTGTAAACTTTGTTTCATATAATAAGCTTTAGCCAGTCTTCTTTTTGTTGTGTTGGATCATGGCCGTGTTCAGGGGAGTACTCAAGTTTAAGGTCAAGATTGATGGGGATATTATTAAGTGTAAGTGGTTTTTATTCGATATTTTTCTGCTTGGCATATACTTCATTCTAGCGCATTTTTAGACATATTACAGATTGATTATAACTTGAAATTTTCCCCTAAATAGACTTTACGCACCTGGGTATCCTGTAGTAAATGATCTGGATCACCTTGAGCGATAACTTCTCCATTATTCATAATATACGCACGCTGACAAATTCCTAGTGTTTCCCGAACATTATGGTCGGTGATTAAGACGCCAATATCACGCTCTTTTAAGTGTGAAATAATATTTTGAATATCGAGGATAGAAATAGGATCAACGCCGGCAAAGGGCTCGTCTAACAGGATAAAACGTGGTTCGGTGGCCAGTGCACGGGCAATTTCGACGCGGCGGCGTTCACCGCCCGATAAGCTCATTCCAATATTGGAACGGATATGGCCAATATGGAGTTCATCCAGTAGCTCTTCGAGTTTTTGTTCCTGCTGAAATGGTGCTAATTCCTTCCGGGTTTGCAAAATGGCAAGAATATTATCAGCAACGGATAATTTACGAAAAATCGAAGCTTCTTGTGGTAGGTAGCCAATACCGCGTTGAGCGCGCAGGTGCATTGGTAGATCGGTAATATCCAGCCCGTCTAACTCTACTTTTCCCCCGTCTGAGTTTATTAAGCCAACCACCATATAAAAAGAGGTAGTTTTGCCTGCACCATTCGGTCCTAGCAGGCCGACAACTTCGCCACTGCTAATTTCAATGCTGACATTTTTAACGGTTTCACGTTTCTTATAGCGCTTACATAGGTTGCTTGCTTTGAGAGAAGACATAGTTATTTTACGGCTGTTTTTCTTTTTTATTGGGCTCGATCACAACATGAACCCGGTTAGTATTATCACTACTTTTTTGAGCTGTTACGGTACTGTTTCGTGTATTGTACTCAATTTCATTGCCTTTAAGTAAGTTCTCACCTTGCCAGACGGAAGCATTTTGTTTTAGGAAAACCCGTTCGTCTTTAGTGACATATTTCATTTTACCGGCTTTAGCATGCACGATATCGGGAGAGTCATCCTGTTGTTGCTGAAATGTTGCGGGTTTGCCGTCGACTAGAATTTTAGTGACAGTTCCATCGGGCTGGTGAATTACAATTTTACTGCCATTGAGTATAAGGCTGCCCTGAACAAAGGTGACATTGCCGAGGTAAATACTAATTCCAGTTTTTTCATTAATGCTAACGCTGTCGGCATTGATATTAATGGGTTTGTTAGCGTCTTCAGATAATGCAAAACTCTTGATGGGCGTTAACAATAATAAAGGTAAAGCTAAAAAAAATTTATTTTTTGGGAACATGATAAACCCCTTTTACCTTTGATAATAATTCAAGTCGACCATCTTCTAAGTATACACGCATCCCGACTGCTTTTAAGTGATGTTTTTCGGTCTGTATATAAACTGCATCGTTTGTTTCGGCATAATCCTTATTAAGATTAAGCATTAAGTTGCTTGTATCGAGATTTATTTCGGCTTCATCTTTACTGGCAGGGCGTTGCATAAATACTTTGCCATTGAGGTAAATTAGTTTCCCCTCATCTTTAATTCGTGCTTTATCTGACTTTATATTCCAGGCTGCCAATTTTTCTCGAAATATTTTAATTTTCGGTTGTACAATATCAATACTGCCATCATCAGGGAAGTGTTCCAGATAATCGCCCTTTAAATTGTAATGTGGCTTGCCGTCTTCATCCATCACTGTAGCATTAAAATTCACCAGAAAATAATCCATATTATGCGCAATGGCTTTTGCTGTGTCCGTGGGTTCGGTATCAACTTTTTTAAGTAACCAGCTACTGGTTGCGGCAATAGCAATAACAATAATAAATAAAATAATAAAGCGAATTCTGTTCATTGTGCAAAAGAGTTAAGTTGTTCATGCAAGGTGTTTTGAGCTTGCATGATAAGTTCGCATACATTGCGTGCAGCGCCACGCCCACCATTGAGCGGGGTTTGCCAATGGGCTTGTTCTATTACCAGAGGGTGGGCATCTTTTACGGTAATGGAAAAGCCCACTTTTTTCATCACGGGTAAGTCCACAACATCATCACCCACAAAGGCGGTTTGTTCATAACTAAGTTTGAGTTTGTCAATTAAGTCATTAAAGGCATTTAGTTTGTCCTGCCGACCTTGATATAAATATTTAATACCTAAACTGTCCATACGGTGTTTAACTAATGATGATGTACGCGCAGTAATAATGCCAATATGCACGCCTGTGTTCATTAATAATTTCATGCCCAGGCCATCTTTGGCATAAAAGGCTTTATATTCTTCGCCTTTATCGCCATAAAACAAACTACCATCGGTTAAAACACCATCTACATCAAAGACGACGAGTTTGATTTTTTTTGCGCGTTGTAGAATTTCTTTCATCGTGTTTGCTTTTATATTTGGCCGCAATAGATTGCAGCGATAACATTATCATACAGGCTTTGTTTTAAACAATTGTTTAAATTTTGCAGTTACATCTTCTACTGTAATAAGTTTCATTGCCCAGTCATCACGCACACGAGTGCCCCAGGTTACCTTTTCAACATTGTTATTGAATTTTTTTTGTATGGCCTCCGGGTAGCGGTTAACCGTCCATTGTGTGCTTAAGTAAGGGCGGGCACGATCTGGGTTGGTGCAGGCGTAAAGGCCGATGACCGGCGTATTGACCGCGGTGGCCATATGCGCAGGCCCTGAATCGGGGCTGATAACACAATAAGCATTTTGTAACAGAGCGAGCAATTGCTTTAAATTTGTTTTTCCAATTAAATTAATCACAGGTTGTTTTGTCTGCTTTGTAATGGCATCCCCCATTTGTTTTTCAATCATTGATGCACCGCCACTTAATATAATGGGGAAATTGTATTGTTGTTGAATGATATCGGCCACGGCCGCATAAGCTTTACTGTTCCAGTTGCGGTACGCCATACTGGAACATGGGCTGATAATGACATAGGGCTCATTTGCACTGAGTTGCTCAAGATTGAGTGACGTATTTATTTCCTGTTGAGTTAAATTAACCGGGATATCCCATTGGTACTCCTGTTCGGCAATACCAAGTGCTTCGGTAAAACCAAAAAAACTTTCAATAACATGTTGGTTGTCGCGATGTGGAATTTTATGGTTTGTAAATAACCACTGGCCATCTTTGGTGCGTTGCCTGTCGAAGCCGAGTTTTATTTTGCTTTTAACGAGTAAGCTAATCAGGCTAGAGCGTAGAGACATTTGCATGTGTAGCAGGGCGTCAAATTGAATGTTCTTTAATTGCTTATAAACGTCAAGATAAGCCTGAGACTTCCTCGATTTATCGAAAATAATAAAATTAATATTTTCGATATCGGATACTAGAGCGTATTCGGTTTTGCCGATAATCCAGCTGAGTTGGGTGTTTGGCCAATGTTTTTGTAAAGTACGAATTATCGGCAGGGTATGGCATATATCGCCAATCGCGGAGAGCCGTAATATACAGAGTTGCTTTGGTGGCTGTTTAAAGGGAAGTGTCAAATGTCTGAATCCTTCACAAAACAAAAGAGCGGCTTATCATTCGCTTAAAAGTTCACATACGCGATCAAGATCAGCTTGAGTATCAACCCCTGGCCCTGGTGGTGTGTGGGCGGTGATCACTTTGATTTTTTCACCATAGTAAAGTACTCGCAATTGTTCCAGGGATTCTGTTTTTTCAATATCGCTGCTTTGCCAATCTAAATACTGACGTATAAAACCGGCACGATAGCCATATAAACCGATATGGCGTTGATATTCCTGTTGCGCAGGCATTTTACGTGGAGTTTCATTAAAGCAGTCACGTGACCAGGGGACGGCAGCACGGCTGAAATACAGAGCAAAGTCATTTATATCGCGCACAACCTTAACCGCATGTGGGTCAAATAGTTCGTTGATATCGGTTAATGGAGTACACAGTGTTGCCATTTTTAGATTGCTATCCTGTTCGAGTGCTTCGCCAACCTGGTTTAAGCAAACGGGCGGCATCATGGGTTCGTCGCCTTGCAGATTAATCAGGATTTGATCGTCATCAAAGCCAAGTTGTTCAATAACTTCAGAAAGACGCTCGGTGCCGGATTGATGATTTTCGTGAGTCATGCAAACACGTACATCGAGGTTGGCAATAGCGTCAGCAATTTTTTTAGAATCGGTGGCAACGATTACGTCATCGGCTTTGCTTTGCTTTGCACGCTCAATTACGTGAGCAATCATGGGTTTGCCACAAATATCACGCAGCGGCTTGCCGGGTAATCGACTTGACGCGAAGCGTGCGGGAATCACTATTCGGAAGCTCATAGAGTAGGTTGCCGGTGTTTAATTACAGTTATTATAGTATTTAATATTATGCGGCTTATTCTAGCGTAATATCTGTCTAAGAGCATCTTTGTCGTGTCGAGCAGGGGGTAAAATAGGGTGCTATGTTCTGCCCCCCATATTGACCCATAGGGTGCTTGGTATTATTATGGCAAGCTCTCTTATGTCACTAAAACCAGCTAATCTACCATGAAAATCTCCGCTTCTGTTTACTCCAGTAAGAGTGAGTCTTTGCCTGAAATTATCAATGATCTTGATGTGCATGGTGCGGATCTGTTTCATATTGATTGTAATGATGATATGAGCGTGTTTGAAGATATTGCCGAAATCAAACAGCTAAGCAAGACGCCCATCGATCTGCATATTATCAGCACCGAGCCAGAAAAGTTTTTTGCTAAAATTGAAGAACTCAATGTAGATTACGTAACTTTTCAGTACGAAAATCTGCAAAGTAAGCTATCTATTCCCGCGAGTATTTCAGCCCGGCTTGGTTTAGCGATAACATCCGATACCGATATCTCGGTTTTTAAAACCTATGCTAAAGAGTTTGATTTTATTTTGTTTATGACCACCACGCCGGGGCAAAGTGGTGGTGTTTTCGAGAAAAATAATTTCAAAAAAATCCGTGAATTTCGGCAGCAGTTTCCTGATAAAGATATTCATGTCGATGGCGGTGTGAATGGCGAAGTGTCTTTTATCTTGCGCAATATGGGCGTGTATTCGTCTGTATCGGGTTCTTATTTAATGAACAGCGAATCCATGGGGGCGGCGATGCTTAACCTTAAAACCCATGAAGTCGATTCGCATTTTCAGATTAAGGACTTTATGCGAACCGTGGATGAGATTCCGTTATTAAAATTAAAAGATCGCAGCGTTGCCTCCATACTCCAGTCTATTGAAGATTATAATCTGGGTTTTACCATTTTGATTGATGATAATGGTAAACTTGACGGTATTGTTACTAATGCCGATGTACGCAAAGGCTTGCTGAAACATATCGATAATTTAAACGATGTTAGCGTTACTGATATTACCAATAGTAATCCCGCTAAAGTAAACGAAAATTTCAGCGTAATGGAATTATTACGTTTTATAAAACAGCAGAGTTTTGCCATTTCTTATTTACCGGTTGTTGACGATAGCAATAAAGTAACCGGTGCGGTTACCTTCTTTAATTTAATCAAAGGCGAGTTATGATTATTCATCTTAAAAACAGTGTCAGCGATGCTGATGTCGTAACCATTGCACAAAAGCTTGATGCATTTCATATTAAAAAACCTGAGCATCACGTTTTGGTTACCCCTTCTGCATTACAGGAAGTACCTGCGCAATACGAAAAGCTTGTTGAAGCCAGTTTTGCTTTTGCAAACGATATACAACTTGCTAGTGCTGACTACTTTAGTGACATTCGTGAAATAGATATTAATGGTGTCAAAATTGGTGGTAGCAATAATAACACCATGGTGATTGCCGGCCCTTGTTCGGTTGAATCGGAAGAGCAAATAACCCAGTCAGCAGAATTAATGAAAGAGCAGGGAATTTCGACTTTGCGTGCCGGTTGTTATAAGCCACGTACTTCACCTTATTCATTTCAGGGTATGGGGCTTGAAGGTTTAAAGCTACTCGATAAAATGCGCAGCCAGTATGGTTTAAATATTATTACCGAAGTGCGTGATACCACTCATGTCGACGAAGTGATTGAATTTGCCGACATCGTGCAAATTGGTGCAAAGGCCATGTATGACCAGGGTATTCTGCGTCGTTGTGGCAAGACTCAAAAGCCTATTTTATTAAAACGTGGTTTTGGTTCAACTTTACAGGAGTTTGTACAGGCGGCAGAGTTTATTTTATCCGGCGGCAATGACAATGTTATTTTATGTGAACGTGGTATCCGTACCTTTGAAACTAAAACACGTTTCACTCTAGATTTATGTGGTGTTGCGTTCTTAAAAGAACACACTAACCTGCCGATTATTCTCGACCCGAGTCACGCGATGGGTTATCGCTATGGGGTAGCAGATCTTGCGCGCGCTTCAACGGCGATGGGTATCGAAGGTTTACTTATTGAAGTGCATCCGGATCCTTCGGTTGCCAAGTCTGATGCGGCACAACAACTTAATCATGACATGTTCCGTGATTTGTTAGGGACACTACGACCAATTGCTTCGGCGATAGGTAGAACGATTGTTTAGTTGGCGTTAGAAAAATAATGAACATCGCTGCAGCCTGTTAACCTGAACCTATTATTGTTGAAAGGTAAGCTATGTCTACGTTCATGATAAAGCTGAAGCCACACCAATTCCATGACCTACTCTTATGCGCGATTCAAAAATTAATGGGAAAGCAGTGAATGAATATAAAAAAAGATATAAAATTTCTCGCGCTTGATGTTGATGGCGTGATGACTGACGGCGGTATGTACTACACCGAAAGCGGCGAAGAATTTAAACGTTTTGATACCAAAGATGGTCGCGGTATTATTGAACTGCAAAAAAGCGGCGTGCAAGTGGGGTTAATTAGTTCCGGCTTTAAAAGTAAAATTATTGAAGGCCGTTGTGAAACGCTGGGAATTGAAAAGTTTTATATTGGCACGGAGCCTAAGTTAGGCATTTTGCAACAATGGAGTAAGGAACTTGGCTTTGATATGCATCAAGTTGCTTACATTGGCGATGACGTGAATGATCGCGATATTATAAAAGCCGTTGGTTTTACCGCATGTCCGGCCGATGGGATGCCTGCGATTAAAGAAATTGTCGACATCGTGTTAACCAATAAGGGCGGTTATGGTTGTATACGTGAATTTATTGAAGAGCATCTGGATTATAAGTTGTAATTACCGCTGTTCCAACTAACTATTTAAACCTCAGCTGCGTATAAGAAATTTTGTGCTTATCCACCGGCCAGGAAGCATTAAAAAAGCTTAAAAGTAAGGCTTGTAAAAAATAAAATAAATCCTGCCCCCCACTTAAACAGTACTCAAATAAATCCAGCCCATATAAGCAACATACAACATGAGCAAAATGAAGCCCTCGATGCGATTGATGCGGCCATTGCCCTTAAAGCCATAAGCCAGAATAAACAGTACAAAGGTTATTCCTATCATACTGGGGAAATCACGTAGCAGCACATTTTCGTCTAGTGTGATTGGCGTAATCAAAGCCGGAATACCAATTACTGCGAGCAAGTTAAATATATTTGAACCAATAATATTGCCAATAGCGAGATCGTGTTCGCCTTTTAGAGCACTCACCACGGTAGCGGCTAATTCGGGTAAACTGGTTCCGAGAGCCACGATGGTTAGGCCTATCACAAGGTCACTCACACCAAGATGTACCGCGATTTCAACCGCACCCCAGACCAGTATTTTTGAACTTAGCAATAATAATATAAAACCAAACGCCAGCCAGAATAAAGCGACTTTCAGTTTCAAGACTGGTATTTCAGATTCAATTTCTTCAACAAGCGGATCTTCTTCTTCGTTGCTATTTTGTAAGACGTTGCTTGATTTACTTTCTTTAAGGCCAATTTTTACCATCCAGCCCATTATCAATAACAGACCAACTAAAAGAATGACACCATCTGTAACGTTCAATTGTAAATCCCACATAAGAATGAGCGCCAGTAACATAACGGCAAACATGACCGGGTATTCGCGTTTTAGTATCTGGGATTTGACCATAAGCGGTGTTGTCATGGCGGCCACGCCCAGAACCAGAGCGATATTGGTAATATTGGAACCTATCGCATTACCAATGGCTAAATTTGGCGTACCATCAAAGGCGGCGACGGCTGATACCAGCATTTCGGGTGCCGAGGTACCAAAACCAATAATCGTTAAGCCGATAATCATCGGTGAGATACCAAAGCAACGGGCGCTGGCTGCGCCGCCCAGAACAAATTTATCTGCTCCCCAAACAAGTACAACAAAACCCACAATAATTGCGAGTGACGGGTATAAAAGTGGCATGAGCATGGTTCTTAAAATTCCTGTTATGAATTCTTTATCTTCGGTAATTGGTTGAGGGTATACATACGGGCGGCTGCATGGTGGTTGCCCTAGTGCTTATTGTAAAGCTTTTTCGAGGTCGTCTTCCAGTAATTGATCTTCAGCAGAGTTAGTTGAAGGAGTGGGGTTACTGTTTTCGTCTGGAGGTGGATTACCATCATGGACGAGATAATTTCTGTGCTGTAAATAGGCATCACGCATAAAGGCATAACGGTCAAAAGCGGCTTTGTCTAGTACTTTAGACGCACCAAGTAGGTCTGCCCGGGTATCAACGGCTTTTAAGGCTAAGGTGGCGTAGCGTGCTTCCTGGTCAGGAATATTGTAAATAGGGTCAGCCTGGGCATCGACAAGTAAGCCCGCCGTATCCCGCAGTGAGCTTGCACCCAGAAAAGGAAGTACTAAATAAGGGCCATCGCTTACTCCCCAGGCACCTAACGTCTGGCCAAAATCTTCATTGTGTTTAGGTAAATCCAGGTGGGTAGCAACATCAAACAGACCAAACAGGCCGACTGTGGAATTAACAACAAAACGAAAAGTATCACTTGTTGCCTGAGCAAATTTACCCTGAAGCAAGTCATTAAGCACCACAAGGATGTCGCCGAGGTTGCTAAAGAAGTTTGAAACGCCGGATTGAACCGGAGTGGGCATATAATCCTTATAGGCGGCTGCGACAGGCTTAAGAACGTTCTCATCAATCGTATCATTGAAGGCAAACATAGCGCGGTTATAGGATTCAAATGGGTCGTGGTCGGGAGACGGCCCATTAACAGAAGCGCAGCTTATCGTGGTGATGGATACGGTTAGTGTTAGCAGTAAAGATTTTAATGATTTAAAAGCGTTCATACGCATTCTCACTGTTAGCTTAAGGTGATGATTTTATTGCGCTACTTTATGTGATTATGTTGCTATTGGCAATCATTGAAAGGCAGTAGGAAGAACTACAGGGATAAATGGGAGCGATATTATTGGCGTTTATTTGAAAAATTTGGGGTTTTGTTCAATGGCGATTCGAATAATTTGATAATCATCGTCCGATGCAGGTAGCAAGCCATCTTTTTTTAAGCTGTTTCAGGACTTTTTTATCTTTGATATTGAGCAGAGCTTTTTTTAGGGATTCTTTTACCGATGTACTGAGTCTTGCATTAGCAACCCAGGGTTTGGTCACATTTTTAAACTCGACTAATTTACGAATGGGCATGCCTTTTTGTAAAAGCTTTTTAAAAGTGCCTGACTTCAGAGCACCGGTATCAAAAAGCTTTAATCCAACAACGCTACCTACTCGGTCGTGTCGGCTTAAATATTGGTACTTCTTAAGATCTTTGGTATAAATGCCGTGTTTAAGCAGATAAAGGTAAAGTTTAAAGGTTATTTAGATTCGTTTTTGGTGATGCCACAGCGCATACAGCGATATTGGCTAACAAGTTTCCCCTGTTTAACATCAAACGGGTTTTGATTGACGGCTTGCCACTTATGAAAACCGCTTTTACAGAGCGATTTACCCTTATGCTTATCTTTTGGTTTGGGTTTTTTAAAGGGAAGAATATCGGCCATAGAGTGAATAGTGTTTGGATTATTTGTACATAGCAAAGTATAGTCGGTTAAAAATGTTAATCGCACAATGGTTGTATTTGGAGAACAAGGTGTCTGAAAGAGATTATCGCATATTAACCGGAACGGCGGGCTGGAAACATCCAGAATGGGGTAACGAGGTTTTTTACCCCGAAGATTTACCTGAAGACTGGTATTTGTCATTTTATTCTAACGAATTCCCAATTGTTCTGGTGCCGGATAAACAATGGCAGGATGATGCTGCCATTGAATATCTGTTGAATGAAATAGACGAGCAGGCAACCGCTGGTTTTCAGTGTGTTTTTGAATGCCATTGGGCAGTGGAAAACAACCTAACGGAACGTGCCTGGCAGTTAGCGCCTATTGAGGATAATGTGGCAGGTTTGCTCGTACAGGTGAACAGTGACGCTATAGAATCACAACAATTTAGAGACGATATAGCTTCGTTGACTAAAAAGTTTAAAGTTTGTCTGGAAGTTATCGATAACAAGAATGGCTTAAGTATTTCTAAAGTAAATGTTTTTTGTGAAAAATATGCAGTCAGCCTGTGCTGGCAAGGGGAGGGTGAGGTAGTCGTGCCTGTTGACTCAACGTTCTGGCTGGCACGTTGCAATAGTGAGCTAGATAAAAAAGCATGCCTGCAGCAGTTAAAGACAATTATTGCCGAGCAATTTAAACGTGAATCATTAACGCGTGAACATGTCATTATAGTCGATGGTCGGCCGCCTAAAGTGGAAGCGGTACGCAATGCGATGGTTATGATGGAGCTAATGTAATACTTGCTAATAAAAGGACAATTATTCAGGCTACATTCAGTTTGCTGATGTTACCTTTTATAAACCATTGCAAGGCTGGGTAATGCAAGGCACAATGTTGCAGGACAGTAATAATATAAAGCCGCAATGCTAATTAAAATGACAACGAAATATTTATATGGCTGACACAAATACCCTGGTTAAAGTTCGCAATTTAAAATTTGCACGTAATGATCGGATGATATTTGACGGGGTTGATTTAGACATTCAACGCGGCAAGATCACCGTTATTATGGGGCCCAGTGGCACCGGTAAAACAACCTTGCTGCGCCTTATAGGTCGACAGATTAAACCGATGCAAGGTTCAATTATTGTTGATGGTGAAGAGGTAACAACCCTGAGACATCGCAAACTTTATGAATTGCGAAAGCGCATGGGTATGTTATTTCAAAATGGTGCGTTGTTAACCGATTTAAATGTTTTTGACAATGTTGCTTATCCTTTGCGTGAGCATACCAACTTATCGGAAGAGCTTATCCGCACTCTGGTGATTATGAAATTGCAGTCTGTTGGTTTACGCGGTGCACGAGAATTAATGCCGGCTGAATTATCCGGTGGTATGTCACGTCGGGTGGCGTTAGCGCGTGCGATTGCACTGGACCCAATGATGATAATGTATGACGAACCGTTTACCGGCCAGGATCCTATTTCGATGGGCGTGTTGGTGCGACTTATTCGTAACCTTAACGATGCGCTCGGTTTAACCAGCATTGTGGTGTCACACGATATAGAAGAGGCTTCGTCCATTGCTGACTATATTTACTTATTATCCGGTGGCAAAGTAGTGGCTGGCGGCACCTCAGAAGATTTAGCGAATTCCGATTCTGAATGGGCGCAACAGTTTATGCAGGGTAAACCCGATGGTCCAGTGCCATTTCATTTTCAGGCTAAACCTTATGCTAGCGATCTAAATATAGATTAGCGGCTTAAAACAAGATGATTTATATATGATCGATACAATTCAATCTCTCGGACATAAGGCTCTCGACTTTTTTGAGCGACTGGGACGTGGCCACATTCTTCTTTTAGATATCTTACAGGGGTTTGCTTCGGTTATTGTGCGTCCGGTTTTAATCATTCAGCAATTATTTTCTGTGGGCGTGTTATCCCTTATCATTATTATTGTTTCCGGCTTTTTTGTTGGCATGGTAATGGGGCTGCAAGGCTATAACACCCTGGTTGATTTTGGTGCGGAAGAATCACTTGGTGTAATGGTAGCGTTATCGCTAGTGCGAGAGTTGGGGCCAGTTGTTACCGCTCTTTTATTCGCCGGGCGAGCGGGTTCAGCATTGACCGCCGAAATTGGTTTAATGAAAGCAACCGAACAATTGTCGGCAATGGAAATGATGGCGGTTGATCCCGTTCGACGGGTACTGGCACCTCGATTTTTAGCCGGTTTTTTATCCATGCCGTTACTTGCCGCTATGTTCAGTGCGGTGGGTGTACTGGGTGGTTATTTTGTCGGCGTGGGTTTGCTGGGTGTAGATGACGGCGCTTATTGGTCACAAATGCAGGCAAGTGTTGACTTATACGAAGATATTCTCAATGGTGTTATAAAAAGTGTTGTGTTTGGTTTTGTTGTGACCTGGATTGCTGTTTTTGAAGGCTACGATGCCGTGCCCACCTCTGAAGGTGTGAGCCGGGCAACCACACGCACGGTGGTGCATTCATCACTTGCCGTTTTAGGATTAGATTTTATTTTAACAGCGCTTATGTTTGGTTAAAGTTTTTTTGAATAAGCCTGCGTTACAAAATTATTTAGGAGATAAAAATAAATGACGACACGTATCACAGAAATATGGGTGGGGCTGTTTATTGCTGGCGGCATCGCAGCTTTATTTATGTTGTCGATGCAGGTGAGTAATTTAAGCACCTATAGTTCCGATAATGGCTACGATGTTACCGCTTATTTTGAAGATATTAGTGGTTTAAAGGTTCGTTCACCGGTAACAATGTCCGGTGTGCGCATTGGTCGGGTTAAAAGTATCGTCTTTGATAAAAAACGTTTGAGCGCTTTGGTAACAATGGAAATTGAAGGTGAATATGATTCCTTACCCGATGATTCATCAGCAAGTATTTACACAGCCGGTTTACTGGGTGAAAAATATATTGGTCTGGAAGCCGGTGCGGGCTCAAATGATTGCGAAGAATTTTCGATGGATGATAGTGGTAATGTCAGTGTAGAAGATAATACGGGTAAAGATTGTGCGCCGAAAACATTACAACAAGGCTCGCAAATTAAGCTGACCCAGGATTCAATGGTGCTAGAAAAATTAATCGGTCAGTTTATTTCTAAATTCCTGAGCGACGATAAAAGTGATAGCAAAAAAGAGGCTGCCAAATAATGAACTCATACCTGAAAAATATGCAAAAAAATTGTTTTACAATAATTGGCTTAATAGTGTTTGCTTTTACTTTAAATATTAGCAGTGCCTCCGCAACTGAAGGGCCACAGGATTTAGTTAAACACACGACTGAAGAAATGTTTAATGCGCTCAAAGCCGATCGCGATAAGCTAAATAAAAACCCGCAGCTTATTTATGATCTGGTTAGTAAAATTGTGTTGCCACATTTTGATTTTATCAGCATGTCTAAATGGGTTTTAGGTAAGTATTGGAATACATCAAGCCGAGCTCAGAAAATTGGTTTTATAAAAGCCTACCGTGAATTAATGATACGCACTTATTCTATTGCGCTGCTGGAATATGCTGATAGTGAATTTTTATATAAACCATTACGTGATGACGTATCGAAAGGTGACGTTACAGTAAAGTCGCAAGTTAAAACATCTAAAGGTGAAATGGTTTCGGTTAATTACAGACTGCATAAAAAGAAAAAAGGCTGGAAAGTTTATGACATAGCAGTGGAAGGTGTGAGCTTAATTGCAAACAATAAAACATCTTTTGCGACCGAGATTAAATCGAAAGGATTAGATGCTTTGATTGCCCGATTACAAAAACACAATAAAGGTAAAGGTGCCTAGTCGGTGTTTGAATCACAACTAACAAAAGTATCGGATGAAGAATTTAGCGTTAGTGGTGAGCTAATGATGAACACTGTTATGCCCGTGTTAAACGAATTAAATGGACATTTAAAATCGCAATCTAACATTAGCATTGATTTTTCTGCGGTTACTAATAGCGACAGCGCAGCCGTTGCACTGATTATTGCCTGGTTAGCAAAAGCCAAACAGCTGAATATGACCGTTCATTTGCAACAGCTACCGCAACAAATTCTGGATATCGCAAAAGCAAGTGATTTACTGGGAATTCTCCCTATCGCTCAGGATTAGCGAATTCTTAATTCTGGTTACGGATTACTCTATCTGGAAGCTGAATTCAGTGGTAAAAACCTTGTTAGATCCGTAAATATCCAAAAATTTAAACAAATCAGGCAAATTCCCTTCAAATCGTCATAAAACTCTGTGCCTTAAAGGAGTACACAGGCTAAAATAGCGCCCAGAATTTAAGCAAAGGTGTAAGTGATGGATGCAAAGCAAGTAGCAGAATTAATTAAAGCGGGTTTACCAGAGTGTGAGGTAACCGTAACCGGTGAAAATGGCCATTTTGATGCCACCATCGTGGGTGATATTTTTGATGGTTTAATGCCAGTTAAAAAACAACAAGTTGTTTATAAAACAGTCAATGAACATATCACAAGTGGTGAATTGCACGCTTTTAGCATGAAAACCTATACCGTTGCAGAATGGGAAAAAGCCAGAAAGTTACAAGTCGGCTCTTTATAAACACAAACAATTAAGCGAGTTAGTCCTCAATGGATAAATTAATTATTATCGGTGGCACCTGTTTGAATGGCGAAATTCGCATTTCGGGTGCGAAGAATGCTGCCTTGCCAATTATTATGGGCACCTTGCTGGTGAATGAACCGGTGAAAATTTGCAATATTCCGCATCTAAATGACATTACCACAACAATGGAATTATTAGGTCGAATGGGTGTATCCATTACCATGGACGAGCAAATGAGTGTGGAAGTGGATGCCTCAACCATTACCAAATATGTTGCACCGTATGAACTTGTAAAGACAATGCGTGCATCGATTCTGGTATTGGGGCCGTTGTTAGCACGGCATGGTTATGCAGAAGTTTCCTTGCCCGGTGGTTGCGCGATTGGTTCACGCCCGGTGAATTTACATATTCATGGTTTAGAATTAATGGGTGCTGACATTGTTGTAGAAAATGGTTATATCAAGGCAAAGGCTGAACGCTTAAAAGGTGCCAAAATTGTTTTTGATATTATCACCGTAACCGGTACTGAAAATTTAATGATGGCAGCGACCCTGGCGGATGGTATTACTATTTTAGAAAATGCGGCGAAAGAACCTGAAGTGGTTGACCTTGCACATTTCTTAAATTCAATGGGTGCCAAAATTACAGGAATTGGCAGCGATGTGATTACGATTGAGGGTGTCGATGAATTACACAGCACAACGTATAGAGTTTTACCTGATCGTATCGAAACTGGAACCTTTATGGTTGCGGCTGCTGTAACAGGTGGCTGTGTTAAGTTAAAAGATACTGAACCAAAGTATCTTGATGCCATTACCGTTAAGCTTGAAGAAGCAGGGGCAACCATTACATCAGGCGAAGACTGGATTCAAGTGGATATGAAAGGTAAACGCGCTAAAGCTATCGATATTCGTACCGCCCCCTATCCAGCATTCCCGACGGATATGCAGGCACAGTTTTCTGTTTTAAACGCACTTGCAGAGGGAACCTCAACCATTACAGAAACTGTATTCGAAAACCGCTTTATGCATGTGCAGGAGTTACAACGTATGGGTGCAAGTATTGATGTGAACGGCAATATGGCGGTTTGCACCGGGGTCGAAAAATTAACAGGTGCGCCGGTAATGGCAACCGATTTACGTGCATCGGCATCACTTGTTATAGCCGGCCTGGTTGCAGAGGGTGAAACGGTTATCGAAAGGATATATCATATCGATCGTGGTTATGAATGTATTGAAGAAAAACTTCAACAATTAGGTGCTAAGATTCGTCGAGTACCCGATTAAATTAATTAAGTTAAAAAAATGACAAAACGTATAACAATCGCATTATCCAAAGGACGCATCTTTAAAGAAACTTTACCCTTGCTCGCGCACGCAGGTATTACGCCTTTAGACGATCCGGAAACAAGCCGTAAACTTATTCTGGATACCAATCTTGATAACATAAAACTCGTTATTATTCGTGCATCCGATGTGCCAACCTATGTGCAATACGGTGCTGCCGATGTGGGTGTTGCCGGTAAAGATGTATTAATGGAACATGGTGGTGAAGGTTTGTATGAACCCCTAGATTTAAAAATTGCCTGCTGCCGTTTAATGACTGCTGGCCCGGTGAATGCACCTGAGCCACAAGGGCGCTTACGTATTGCAACCAAGTTTGTAAATTGTGCGCGGCGTTATTATGCTGAGCAAGGCCAGCAAGTTGAAATTATAAAACTCTATGGTTCAATGGAGCTTGCGCCCATCGTCGGTTTAGCTGATCGCATTGTTGATTTAGTCGATACCGGTAATACCTTAAAAGCCAATGGCCTGGAGCCAATGGAGCATATTGCTGACATTAGTTCGCGCTTGGTGATTAATAAAGCATCCATGAAAATGAACCACGATGCGATGCAAAGTTTTATTGATAAAATTGCTGAAGCGGTTTCTTAAGTCTATTGTAAGTTAAAAATTTTCTTAATATAAAAAAGCCATGACTATTTCTATTAAACAACTTAAAACCTCTGACGCTAATTTTTGGATAGCTTTAGATGGCCTGCTTGCCTGGGAAAGTGTTTCTAACGATCAGGTCTTTTCAACGGTTAAAAATATAATTGCCGATGTGCGCAGCAAGGGCGACGCTGCCTTAATTGAATTAAGTAATAAGCTTGATCGTTTAAGCGTTGCATCGATGGATGAGTTAACCATTTCAACAACACGTTTAAAGCAGGCACTAGAACAACTTGATCCTGCTCAACGTGAGGCATTGGAAACGGCGGCTGCACGAGTTCGCATGTATCACGAAAAGCAGGTAATGCCATCCTGGCAATATACCGAAGACGACGGCACCATGCTTGGCCAACAAATTACCGCATTACAAAGTGTTGGTTTATATGTGCCGGGTGGTAAGGCCACTTATCCTTCTTCTGTTTTAATGAATGCCATTCCTGCTAAAGTGGCAGGAGTAGAAGAGATTGTGATGGTGGTGCCAACTCCCGATGGCGAAGTCAATAATATGGTTTTAGCGGCAGCACAAATTGCTGGTGTAACAAAAGTCTTTACCATTGGTGGTGCTCAGGCAGTTGCGGCACTAGCTTATGGAACAGAAACCATTCCGGGTGTCGATAAAATTGTTGGCCCTGGTAATATTTATGTGGCGACGGCAAAGTCGATGGTATTTGGTAAAGTTGGGATTGATATGATTGCCGGGCCATCCGAAATTTTAGTGGTGTGTGATGGTAAGAGCGACCCGGACTGGATTGCCATGGATTTGTTTTCACAGGCCGAACACGATGAAGACGCACAATCTATTCTAGTTTCACCAGACAAAGCATTTTTGAAAGCGGTTGAAGCAAGTATAAATAAGCTGATCGTTGAAATGGAACGTAAAGACATTATAAGCGCATCGTTAAATGAGCGCGGTGCCTTTATTTATGTTAAAGATATGGATGAAGCTATCAAGATCGTTAATTATATTGCACCGGAACATTTAGAACTTGCTGTAGACGATCCGCAAGCAATAGTCGGACAAATACGCCATGCCGGTGCTATTTTTATGGGGCGTTACACAGCTGAAGCATTAGGTGACTATTGTGCCGGGCCAAATCATGTTTTACCAACATCACGTACAGCACGTTTTAGTTCGCCATTAGGTGTATACGATTTTCAAAAACGCAGTAGCTTAATTATGTGTTCAGAAGAGGGCGCATCGAAATTAGGTAAAGTGGCATCGGTACTCGCACGTGGTGAAAGTTTAACGGCGCATGCGCGCTCGGCTGAGTATCGAATTAAGAAAGATTAAGTTTGTCGTTGCGAGCGATAGCGCGGCAATCTTTATAAATAAGAGGCGATACGATCAAGATTGCCGCGCTATCGCTCGCAATTACTAATAACCTAATCGCAGCCAGAAATATGCCAGACAATAAAATGCCAGACAATAAAGTAACTATAAATATTTCCAATTCAATTAAGCAATGGATTCGTCCTGAAATACGCGCATTAAATGCCTACCACATACCACCTGCAACAAATTGTGTAAAACTTGATGCTATGGAAAACCCTTATCAATGGCCTGAGACAATGGTCGATGAATGGCTTAAAATTGTAAGAGATGTTGAGCTTAACCGTTACCCGGATCCGTCTGCTTCAGCATTAAAAGATAGTTTGCGCGTGAGTATGCAAGTTCCCAATGAAGCGGAAATTTTACTCGGCAATGGTTCAGATGAATTAATTCAAATGATCTTAATGGCTGTTGCCGATAAAGAGCAAACTGTTTTATCGGTTGACCCCAGCTTTGTCATGTACGACATGGTAACCACCTATGTTGGTATGCAGTACGTTAGTGTGCCATTAGAGAGTGATTTTAGTCTGGATGTTGATACCTTTTTGCAAGCAATTAAAAAATACAAACCGGTAATTATTTTTATTGCTTATCCAAATAATCCAACCGGTAATTTATTTAAGCGTGAAGATTTACAAAGAATTATTGATGCAGCTACGGGTATTATTGTTATCGATGAAGCCTATCACGCCTTTGCTGATGATAGTTTTATGGCTGAAGCCGGCAAGGTTGATAACTTGTTAGTGATGCGCACCGTATCAAAAATGGGTTTAGCGGGTTTGCGGCTTGGTTTGTTAGCTGGTAAAGCGCAATGGCTGGCCGAGTTTGATAAGGTACGCTTACCTTATAACTTAAATGTATTAACGCAGGCAACGGCACAGTTTGCTTTGAGTCATCAGAAAATTCTTGATGAGCAAACTGCAACTATTTGCAAAACACGCGAAAGTCTTTTTGCTGAGTTGTCAAAAATTAAAAGTTTGTGCGTTTATCCTTCGCAGGCAAATTTTATTTTATTTCGTACCGCCGGTGGCCAGGCCAGTAGCATTTTTAATCGTTTAAAAGATTCCGGTATTTTAATAAAAAATTTAAGCCCGATGGGCGGGGCATTAGAAGATTGTTTGCGTGTAACGGTGGGTACGCCTGAAGAAAATCAAAAATTCCTCAAAGCCTTACAGCAGGCGATTGCGTGAAGAATAATCCAGCCGAAAGTTTAAAAGATTTAATGGATGTGGTTGGTTCAGCGGATGTGGGGCTGGTTATATTCGACAGCCAGTACAACATTCGTGTCTGGAATTTATTTATGGTTAATCACAGCGGCAAAAGCGCAGAAAGCGTGATGGGGAAAAGCTTGTTTAAGCTGTTTCCCGAGGTTTCTGAAACCTCGTTTCGTGAAAAATCTCAACTTGCTATCACTCAAAAGAGCAAGTTGTTGAGTACCTGGGAAGAGCAGCCGTATCTTTTTAAGTTTACCAATGTGCGTCAACGCGCTAAATCGGCAACCTACATGTACCAAAATATTACCTATATTCCATTGGCCTCCGCGAGCGGTGAAATTGAGAATTTTGCTATTACAATCAATGATGTAACCGATATTGCAGCCAGCAAACAACAGCTTGATGCAGTGGTAAGTGAGTACTCACATGACCACGCTGACAGGAATTAACTTTACGCTGACATTCAAAATAACCCTCTGGCATAGTCCGATTTACTTGCTAAACCTATATTAGAAAACTATAATATACCGTCTTTCAATCAGCTACTTTTCAGAGGTGCGGTCAATGGCTAAGGAATGTAATTTATCCTTTCAGCAGCGTAGTTTATTCCAGCAAGGTTATCAGCGTTACAGCCCCGCAGAACTTAAGCAACTTGAATGGGGGCTGCGTTTTACACCGGCAGCTTGCTCATTAATTGCAGCGTACGGTTTGTACGCACAACAGCCGACTATTTTATTTTTTGTTGCACTGCTTGGTTTTTTGGCCTTTATTTTTCCAGCCGGTCATCCAATGGATTTGATTTATAACAATGTTATTGCACCCATGTTTGGCTCGGTCAAATTACCTAAAAATCCATTCCAACGTCGGCTGGCCTGTTTGTCTGCTGGTTTAATGAATATTATTGCCGGTGTACTCTTTATGTTCGAGATGCCATTCGCCGCCATGGTCGTGGGTGTTAGTTTATTAGCCTTGCAGGCCATCGTTATTTTCACTCATTTTTGTACTTTATCCTGGATGTATGAAGGTGTTATGCGTTTGTTTGGGCAATGGAATCAACCGGTCGATGAGTTCGAAGCAAGACTGATGCTAAAAGACGGCATTACCCTTGTGGATGTACGTAGTCAGAATGAATATGCCAAAGAAAGTATTCCTGGAGCCGTTAATTTACCGTTGGAAGATATAGAGCAGCATATCGACACCTATAAAAACGATAAGTGTTTACTGTTTTGCAACAGTGGAACACGTAGCCATATAGCAACTGAAAAGTTAAAAGAGTTTGGTGTCGACGATATTTATAATTTAGGTGACTTTAGTCGAGCAAAAGGTATTGTTGGCGTTTAGTTTTTAAATTTTTATATTGAGCTTATATCAAGGGGCTTCGGCTCCTTTTTTGATGCCTTTTTCTAGCTGAATATGCTTAGCAGAAACTTAGGTACAGTCTCTTGATTCATGTATCCTTCAAGATACCGTTAATCTATAAGAAAATGAGATTGATATTTTCTTATAGGTTAACGGTAAGCTGGCACAACAAAAAGATATTAGATTAGCAAATAGAGTATTGGGTAAATTATTGCACTTATTGTATGAATTCGGGGTTGAATTCGGGAAGTGCTGTGTCAATTTTAATCTTGGGTGTCCTGTTAGCCCAGGGCTGAGTCGTTTTCGAATACCTCCTTTAGATAGTCAATGAGTTTTTTTATTCTGCCAGGCGTGAATTTGCGGGATGCTCTTACTGCATACAGGCCATAGGGTTTTGGGCAATACTCGCTTAAAATAGCCTTAAGGCTTCCGCTTTGCAGTGCTTCTGCGACAATAAATGTTGGTAGTAACGTAAGACCAATACCGCCTATCGCGGCATCTCTTAATACTTCACCATTGTTTGTGGAGAGTGTTCCGCTAACAACGAATTGGTGCATTTTCCCGGCCTTTATGTAACACCATTCCTCTTTTATGCTGATATGGTTGTAATGTAGACAGTTGTGGGAGGACAGATCGGTCGGTGTCTTCGGTTCACCATATTGTTCTAAATAAGCAGGCGAGGCGCAAAAAACCCTCGCGACAGATGCAATGCGAACGGCCACGAGTGACGAGTCTTGAGGCGTACCGATTCTGATCGCTATATCGATTCCTTCTGCCACAATGTCGGTAAGCTGATCTTCGAGTTGCAGCTGTATTTTTAGCGCCGGGTAGCTTTTCATAAAGTCGGCTAGCACAGGTGCAAGACAGATGGTGCCAAAACTTAACGGCGCGGCAATGCGCAAGTGACCTTTAACGGTTTTATTATCTTGCTGCAGCCGTTCTTCGGCTTCATCTAGTGAGCAAAAAATGTCTAGTAGATCATCATAGAATTGCTTTCCCGCATCAGTCAGATCAATTTGCCGTGTGGTTCGGTTTAACAGCTTAACACCGAGTGCATTTTCCAGAGCCGATACTCGACGGCTAACAGCAGCGGTGCTTGCATCAAGTTTTTCAGCTGCGTTTTTGAAGCTACCGGCCTCAACTACGGCCATAAAGCTGTGTAGTGCTATTAAATTATATTGTTGCATATTGCGTAATTATCATTTACTTAAAGACATATTTATTACTCTAAACTAAACAATTATCATATTCGCTCCATTAAATCAACCAAGGAGTATGTCATGCAAACACACTATCGAAAAATTGACTCTGCGGATCTGCACTATTTACCTGCTAGCAAGCTTCATCCAGCGAATACCTATTTTCATTTTTCATTCGCTAATTATCATAACCCAGACAATGTACGCTTTGGTGTGCTGCGTGTGCTTAACGATGATGATGTAAAACCCCATGAAGGCTTTGGCAAACACCCACATCAGGAGATGGAAATTGTCAGCTATGTGGTGGATGGTAAATTAACCCATTGGGATAGTGCAACAGGTGTGGAAGATACTCTGGGGCGTGGCCATGTGCAGACAGTGACAGCCGGTGCAGGTGTTTGGCATTCTGAGCTGAATAAGCAGGATGAGTGGACACGTTTTCTGCAAATCTGGATTCTTCCACCCAGGAATGGGCTGCCGGTGCGGTATGAGAATCACAAGTTTGAGCCTGAGGAACGGCATAACAAGCTACTGCAGATTGTTGGTAACCCAACCAATCAGGAGCAGATGCCGCTACATCTTAGTCAGGATATAAATATGTTTGTGTCCGAATTGACGGAAAAACAGGCACAGGTTAGTTACACTCTGCAAGCAGGGCGTCAGGCTTATATTAATAACTTTGAAGGAAGTGTTGATATTAAAGACCAGCTTACATTGAATGAGCGTGATTCAGCAGAAATTGTGGGGCCGGCGGAACTGGTATTTTCTGCTACCGATGCACATGCACATTTCATTATTATTGAGATGTCTGAGATGGATTGAGCCAGGATGGATTGAACCCAGTCCAGTATAAACCAGTAGTAAGTGCTTTACGGGTTTAACAAGCAAGCATAACTAAAGGAGATAAAATAATGAGCTTAGAAACACATAAAGTAAAACAGGGCACTCTCTATTTTGATGGCGAAAAATGCATTCACTCACGTAATTGTGTGATTAATCGACCGGATGTATTTGTACCCGATGTGAAAGGAGAATGGATTCATCCTGAAAGAGCCAGTTCAGGTGAGTTGCGGGCAATTGCCGATAATTGCCCATCTGGTGCTATTCGTTATGAAGAAACTGGCCAGCCACAACGCAAACCGCTGGTCAATACACTTTATGTTCGTGAAAATGGGCCTTATGCACTGAATGCAGACCTTCAATTGGGTGAAGAAGTCTGTGTATCACAAAAAATGACGCTTTGTCGCTGTGGTGCTTCAAAAAACAAGCCGTACTGCGATGGCTCTCATGTCGATATTGGTTTTGTTGCCACAGGCGAAGTTGCCGTTGTCGACTCGCCTGTTCCTGATAGTCAAACAGGGCTTGTTGTAGTGAAGCCGCTTAAAGATGGGCCAGTACAGGTTGACGGTAATCTGGAAATTTGTGCCGGTACAGGGCATACGGTAAACCGGGTGAAGCAGGTTCATTTGTGTCGTTGTGGTTATTCGAACAATAAACCCTATTGCGATGGCAGCCACAGCAAGGTAGATTTTACCACGGAGTCTTAATATTTTTATGACCGATGACATAATAAAAAAAGCAAACTGGCTGGAGTTGTTATTTGATCTGATCTTTGTATACGCAGTATCGAAGGCAACGCATATTTTAGTGCACGGGGAGCATATTGGGCTAGACCAGTATGTCACATTTGTTCTGGTGATGATTCCAATCTGGTGGACATGGACGGGACACACTCTATTTGCTACTCGCTTTGATTCAGAAGATACCACTCAGCGAATATTGACACTGTTCACGATGTTAGCCGTTGTTTTTTGGACATCCTTTATCAATGCAGATTTTGATTCGTATTACCATGGCTATTTGCTATTTTATGTGCTCATCAGGTTGACGCTGGTGGCGATGTACTGGAACGCAACAAGAGGGAATTCGGCTGCTATACCCATTGCCGGACGATTGGCGTCTGGATTTTTAATTGGCCTTACGGTTGCGGCACTCTCATTGTTGTTCGAACCACCATACCGTTATCTGGTGCTCTATCTTGGTATCGGTATCGAGATTATTACGCCATTACTATGCCGGCGAGCCCTAAAAGCGATGCCTGTTAAGTCGCACCATCTTCCTGAACGTTATGGCTTACTAACGATTATCTTGTTAGGTGAGTCGGTTATTATACTGGCCACGAATTTAAGCGAAACCCCCTGGTCTGCTTCCGTAGTTGTTGCGGCTGTTGTTGGCTTTATTCTTATAGCGAGCTTGTGGTGGTTATATTTTGATCTGGTAGAAAATCATACTCTTGGAAAAGTACTGGGAGCAGGACAGCGCATTATCTATGGCCACTTATTTATTTATATGGGCTTGTCTTCAATAGCTGTTTTTATAGGTTATGCAATTACTTTAAAATTAGCCATTGTTGACAACATCTTTCTCTGTCTGTTTGGCTTAGGTATGTTGTTTACGGGCTTACTGCTAGCATTTGGCTGGCAACGAATTATTAATCGTATACATCTTAGGCTTTATTTTATTTTGCTAAGTTCGATTGTTTTTTTAATGGTATTCGTGAGATTAATCCAGTTAGCCTGAACTCCGGAATATCACACTAAGGCGTTCGTAGTACCAAAAAAAGAGAGCCACCGATAACTTAATAACGTTAGATTTATGAAAGAAGAAAACATCCCCACTAAGCCTTGCTTAACAGCAGGGCTTTTTACTTTTAGTGGCATTGGTTTTAAAGGGGGTTATTTCACAGAATTAATAATAACTATATTCTTACGTCGTAACTAATTGATAAGTCTATTAAATTCAATTTAGTGTCGCTATTAAAAAACTTACTGTGGATTGCTTTTACAACGTTATATTCTGTTTTCATGTTGTTGCCTTGTACAGCCGCTGCTCATGTTTAGTGGCTTTGTGTGCCGAGATGATTCTAATCGTAATGCTGTAGAATGACTAAATTGACATAGATCAAATACAGGACACAAAGACTTTAGCGTATTAAATTAACATTTAGTTTGTGTAGTAAGATACGTTCTATGAAAAAATTGACGCCTTTAAAAATATTTTTACGAACTTTACCGGATAGTTTTCATAGCCAGTTGTTTTGTCGTGTTTGCACGCAGCTTATGCGTGGGCAATCGATACAAAAAAAACTGGGAAAGCTAGATGGTAAAATTATTCGGCTAACGATTACCGATACTGGCAATAGTTTGTGCTTTCAGTTTACGCACATGGGTTTAAGAGCGGTAGACAGTAATAATACTGCTGATAATGTACATATTAAGGGTAGCCTGAAAAACTTTTTACTGCTTGCGACGCATAATGAAGACCCGGATACGTTGTTCTTTAATCAGGAGCTAAGCCTGGAAGGCAACACGGCAGATGGTTTATATTTACGAAACTCTCTGGATGCGATGGAGTTTAATACCCAGGCGCATTTGCAGGCAGTGTTTGGTCATTCCGTTGCTGGGGTTGTTGGGCCGGTAATAGAGCATTTTAAATTAGGTTCGCGTTTACAAATGCTCGGGAAGTCTTTAATTTAAGGTTGATTTCCTGTGGGTGCAAAATTATGATGTAGCTTGTTTGTGCCAGTTCATGCCGGGTTCGCCATACCAGTATCCATTACACCATTCGTTCGCATTTTCATTTTCAGTCAACCATAAGTCTATTTCAGCCTGGCTAATGGTTTGATCGATAGCCTTGCGAAACATTTTAACCACCGTTTGCATATTGTCAGCTTGTGGCGATAGCCGAACAATATCCACATTTAGCGAACGCATTTGTTCAATCGCATTGATTAAATTACTGGGGATGCCTGATTGTAGTTGAATACCATTAATATTAAATAATTTATTTTGCTCCTGGGTATATAACGCTACACCGTGCTCATCTTGCTTGCATAAGAAATTGCACTGGTCTTTAGATACATTATGTTTGCGTGCTGTAAAGCACCTGGCTGAGAATGATAAGGGAATATTGCCGTAAGCGAAAACTTCGGTTTCAACCCCAGCCGGTATGTTTTCTAATAATTGCTCAAGTATTACTGCCGATAGTTCCATTGGCATAACCCAGCGATAGGCACCTAGATGCGATAATAATTTTATGGTTTCATTGTTATAAGTATTTATATGTGGGCCAATAATATATTCAGTTAGTTCTTTCAAAAGGTAAACCGCCGATACATCATTCGCTTCAACAGGATAGTCTCCGTTGTTACAAATACGTTTTAAGCGTGACAGTTCGGAGTCGGCTTCAAGCAATACCATGGTTGAGAGTACAACATGTTTACCTGCTGCTTTTAAGTCCTTTGCAATTTGTAACCAGTCGTCCAGTTTAAGTTCACGTCGTTTGGCACAGACATTTTCGCCTAAATATATAATATCGACAGGCCAGGTTTTGGCTTGCTCATAAAAGTCATAAACTTTTTTAGCAGGCCAGAAATATTGAATGGGGCCGAGTGATATTTTCATTTGTGGTGTTCTCTTAGAGTCATGTTTTGTTTATTGCCAGGGTCGGTGTAATGCACCGAGTGTGGTACTGCAACCTTCGGCGACACGTTGCAGTTGTTGTGTCCACTGAGATTGTGTTTGATATTTACTGGGATGATTTTTATAAGTATCCAACGCGGTACGAAAAATATGAGTAACTTTTGCAACATAGGCCGGGCTGCGTTGGCGACCTTCTATTTTAATTGCGGCGACACCGATATCGACCAGCTCGGGTAAAATGTCTAAAACATTTAAACTGGTGGGTTCTTCGATGGCATAAAATATATCTTCGTCAGATTGAAAGCGACCTTTACATAAGGTTGGATAGCCAGCACGTTCATTGGTTTTATAACGGTCGATTAAAACATTATTTAATCTTGACTGGCGACCATTGGGGGTTTCTTCCCAGCTAACAGCATGTGCAGGCGAACAGACGCCGGACGTATTGGGTGATTCACCGGTAACATAAGACGACATAATGCAGCGTCCTTCAACCATCACGCAGAGGCTACCAAAACCAAATACTTCAACTTCGATGGGTGTGGCTTCAACGATATTACGCACCTGAGTCAGGGATAAAACGCGAGGCAAGATCACTCGTTTGACATTAAATTGTTCATAGTAAAATGCAATGGCGTATTGATTGGTGGCCGAACCTTGCACTGAAAGATGCAGGTTTAGTTCTGGGTGATGTTGTGACGCATAATGCAATAGCCCTAGGTCTGCAATGATGACGGCATCGAGTTTTAAACTGGCGGCGTTCTGTAACGCTTCTGTCCACAACGGCCAACTCTCAGATTGCGGATAAGTATTGAGTGCAAGCATTACCTTGCAGTTTTTATTATGTGCATAGTCGACAGCTTGTTGAGCTTCGTCCATATCAAAATTTAAACCGGGGAAATTACGTGCATTGGTGGTATTACTAAAACCGATATAAACAGCATTGGCACCATTATCAACCGCCGCTTTTAAGGCGGGCAGGCTGCCAGCTGGGCAAACCAGATCCGGGATGTCTTCTACAATAGCCATGATACTTGTGCTCCATAACTTGAGCCCTGATAAGTTCCTCGTTTCACAAGTTCCGTTTCAATGGCGTTTAATACATTCCATTTTTGTGAGCACCATGCAGGTGCGAGTAAAATATTATCGGAGGCGGTGCCGGTTAAACGGTGATAAATAATATTTGCCGGGGTTAGTTCGACTAAGTCGGCAACGGTAGTGACGTATTCATCCATTGTCAGCGGTTGATATTCTTTTTTTCGCCACTCGTTTGCTAATTGGGTTCCTTTAACAACGTGCAGAGGATGTAATTTTATTCCGTCGACTCCTTGTTCCATGGTTCGTAGTAAACTAATACGTGCATGTGAACGTGTTTCGCCGGGTAGGCCAATAATTAAATGCGTACAAACCTGGATGCCTCGTCGGCGTGCAGCTTTAACTGCGGTACGGTATTCGTCATAGCCGTGGCCACGATTAACGCGTCGCAATGTTTTATCAAAGCAACTTTGTAAGCCCAGCTCGAGCCAAATTTCGTGACCGGCATCTTTATAACTGCTTAAAAGATCCAGTACTTTATCGGGTACACAATCGGGGCGTGTCCCAATGGACAGACCAATAACATCTGGTTCGGCGAGCGCCTTATCGTAACGTTCTTTTAGAACATTGATATCGTCATAGGTGTTGGTATAGGCCTGGAAGTAAGCAATATATTTTTTTGCCCCCGTTCTTTTTCTAATAACACATCGGCCGGCATTTATTTGTTGGCTAATGCTGTCCGGCTGCCGACCATTTGGGCTGAATGAAACATTGTTACAAAAAGTACAACCGCCACGGCCAATTGTTCCATCACGATTGGGGCAGGTGAAAGCAGCATCAATGGCAACTTTATGCACACGTTGTTTATAGCGTGACTTCATTGCCTGGCCAAAGGTATGGACGTGATTCGAGAGTGGCATTAACCCACCTCATCCAGAATGCGACGCCTGAATTTTACGCCCAGGTTAAGAGCAATTTTTTCACAGGCGGTAATATTGACATCGGCCAGACCGTCGATAGCGGTGATAGTAATATCCGGCACATGTTTAACGGCGGCTCGTATAAATTCTTGCACTGCATTAAATGCATGACTAATGAGAGGCCTGCAATGTTTTGTGTATAGCTGAGCGTTGTGTGCATTTAATGAGATGGATAAAGAATTAATACATTCGCCGAGTAAAGGCGTTATATCTTTTTCGTAAATACTATTTGCGAGGCCATCTGTATTCAGACGAATTTTAGCCCCCTTATATTTCAGCTGCGTTGCAATATCGAGCAGTTCATCAAGGCGTAAGGTTGGCTCACCAAGTCCACAAAATATAATTTCTTTATAACGTGTCGGGTCGCCAACGGCTTCAATTATTTGCTCGGTTGTCGGCTCATTTTTTAAGCGCAGTAAGTAACCTTTAACATCCCATTGGTTATTAAACTTGGGGCAAAAATTACAGCGTAAAGTGCATCGGTTTGTCATATTGATGTAACAATTTCCATGCAGCGAATAGGCAATGGTTTGGGTGCTGGTAGAGCTTAAGGATTGTTGTATTTCCTTGTTCATAGCAATGGCCTTCATCAAACCTTGTGGAGTAATATTTAATGAGGCACAGTATCGAATAGTCTAAAAAATAACGTTTTGATATAGATCAAGTAAATGGATGCGTGGTTGTAAATCAAGGGGTAAATACTTATATTAAGTATGGTTTTTTGGGAATCATTTATACGTGAAATTTTGTAAAGGGTTACTTTGTGTGGTGGACTAAAAATAGCAATGATTGAATAATATGAAGTGGTAAAATAAAAATGCTTGAAACTGACTTTAATTTTGATACAAATTCTGTGATAAAACTGGAACCATCATGGTTGGGTTTATTAAAAGATGAATTTGAACTACCTTATATGCAAAACCTGAAGCAATTTTTATTGCAGGAAAATCAACATGGAAAAACAATTTATCCACCAAGTGATTTAATTTTTAATGCACTGAATACAACACCTTTTGATTCGGTCAAGGTAGTTATTTTAGGACAGGATCCTTATCATGCCCCCAATCAGGCACATGGTTTGTGTTTTTCGGTTCTACCGGGGGTTCGTATACCACCATCGTTGCTAAATATTTATAAAGAAATTAGTCAGGATCTTAGTGTTGAAATTCCCAAACACGGTTATCTACAATCATGGGCGGAGCAGGGTGTTCTATTATTAAATGCCACCTTAACGGTAGAGGATAATAAAGCCGGTTCTCACCAGAAAAAAGGTTGGGAGCAATTTACTGATAGGGTTATTCAATTATTAAACGAACAACGTGATGGTCTTGTTTTTTTACTGTGGGGGAGTTACGCGCAGAAAAAAGGCCAGTTTATTGATGCTAAAAAACACCTGGTATTAAAGGCCCCTCATCCATCGCCGCTGTCTGCACATCGTGGCTTTTTTGGCACCCGGCATTTTTCTAAAGCCAATAGCTATCTGCAACAACAAGGACGCAACGCCATTAACTGGAACTTACCGGTTCAGGAAAATAACTAGCGTTTAGAAATTGACTGTACTGGCGGAGGACGTTGAATAGCAATTGCTGCTGCATCAAATATTTTACCTCGTCTTACGCCTTCTATTGTAATTTTGTCACCGGGTTTGGAAAGACTAATGGTGTTTAATGCATGCCGTACATTTTTTAATTCAACCCCATTTATTTTAGTAATGACATCACCACGTGTCAGACCAGCTTTATCAGCGGGGCCATCAATAATAATATTTGTGATGATAACGCCGTTAACTGATTTCAATTTAAATGATTCTGCCAGTTGAGGAGTGATGCCCTGAATGGCAACGCCTAACCAGCCACGAATAACATGGCCATGTTCAATAATCTGTTGCATGACATTTTTCGCCAGGCTAACAGGTATCGCAAAGCCAATACCCTGCGAGCCTCCGCTGCGTGAAAAAATGGCAGTGTTGATGCCAATCAATTCACCATAGGGATTAATTAATGCGCCACCTGAATTACCAGGGTTAATTGCTGCATCGGTTTGAATAAAGTTTTCGAAGGTATTAATACCGAGCATATCCCGGCCAGTTGCGCTGATTATGCCCGAGGTAACGGTTTGGCCAACACCGAACGGGTTACCGATGGCAAGTACAACATCACCGACACGAATCAGCTTATCCTTGCCCAGGGTAATTGCGGGTAAGTTCTCGCCCTTAACTTTAAGTACGGCGAGATCGGTTTCCGGATCGGTACCAATTATTTTTGCCCGTTTAACGCTGCCATCCTTAAGGGCGACTAATATTTCGTCTGCACCGGCAATAACATGATTATTCGTTAAAATATAACCACGTTCATTAATAATAACGCCAGAGCCTAAACTAGATTCAATTTCTTTACGACTTTTGCTTTGATTACGATCAGAAAAGAACCGTCCAAAAAAGGGGTCATTAAAAAGAGGGTTAGTCTGTCTGGTAATAATTTTGGATGTTTGAATATTAACAACAGCAGGAGCCGCTTTGTCGACTGCATTGGCATAAGACATAACAGCTTGCGGAGATTCAATAACCTGATGGTTATGTTGTGCCTGCTTAATTTCAACGGTTGGCAGAATCGCATCCGTGTTCAACAAAGAGGGGTACATATATATGAGTATAAATGCCACGGCTAAGCCGACGGTTGTAAATTGAAACAGAAATATAAGGCTTTTTGTTATTTTCATAGTGATTCGCTATGCTTAAGGGCTCGGGAGCTCATGATTTCGGATTTATTTTTTAAATTGGGCTCTTTATAATAATACGGTTTATTAGAACTAAAAATAATATACCTGAAATAAAGATAAACAGGAATGGCTTAGTAAGATGGTGGCGTTAGTCGATATTATCAACTATTGCGATGATTTATTAGATATCGCGCAATTTGAAGATTATTGCCCCAATGGCCTTCAGGTTGAGGGGCATCAGCAGGTTAGTAAAATAGTAACCGGTGTCACTGCGTCCCAGGCCTTAATTGATGCTGCGGCAGATGCTGGGGCGGATATGTTAATTGTTCATCATGGATTTTTCTGGCCGGGAGAATCACCTGTTATTAGCGGGATGAAATTGCGCCGCATTAAGCGCTTGCTCGAGGCTAATATTAGCTTGCTTGGCTATCATCTGCCCCTCGATGCGCATCCCATTCTGGGCAATAATGCGCAATTGGCCAATATATTGGGCATGGAAATAGAAGGGCGTTTTGGTGGTCGGGGCACCCAAGCCATAGCGATGCATGGCAGGTTAAACCAGCCAGTTGCCGCTGATACCTTTACAGAAATGATTAGTCAACGTCTCGGCCGGCAAGCTTTGCATATCCCCGCTGGCAGAAAAGAAAACAAGCGGATCCAGACAATTGCCTGGTGTACGGGAGCCGCACAGAGTTATATCGAAAAAGCGGTTGATTTGGGTGTCGACGCCTTTATTACTGGTGAAGCATCTGAACAAACAACTCATATTGCACGAGAATGCGGAATTCATTTTTTTTCAGCCGGCCATCATGCCACCGAACGTTATGGCATTAAAGCACTGGGCGAACATTTAGGGCAACATTTTGATATAGATCAGTGTTTTATTGATATTGATAACCCCATCTAACTTTTTGATTACTAAAACAAAATTCAGCTTTTACTTGACCTTTAAGAGGCTATGGGTCAGAATTACGCCGCGAATTTATCTAATTAAGTATATTTTAATTTCATAATATAAATTACTTAAGCTAGAACGGAAAAAATAAGTCAATAAAATCGGCAATTTGTCGATAAACAGTGATTCTAATCGAGTTGGGAGACTTTTAATGAGTGAACAAGACGTTGATAAAAGCCGACGTCGCTTTTTAACCGCGGCAACAACCGTGGTTGGAGCTATCGGTGCCGGAGTGGCAGTTGTTCCATTTGTAGGTTCGATGATGCCAAGTGCTCGAGCCTTATCTGCTGGTGCGCCAGTTGAAGTGGACATTTCTAAACTTGAGCCAGGCCGTCGGGTCGTGGTTGAGTGGCGTAAACAACCTGTTTGGGTGTTGAACCGTACAGAACAAAATTTGGCAGATTTGGCCAAACTGGAAGGTAAATTAGCGGATGTTGAATCTAATTCTTCAAAACAGCCGGCCTATGCGAAAAACAAACATCGCTCCCTGAAAGAAAAATATTTAGTCGTTATCGGTATTTGTACGCATTTGGGCTGCTCGCCGCAGTATCGTCCCGAAGTGGGTAACGTTAGTTTCGATTCAGCTTGGTTAGGTGGTTTCTTCTGCCCATGCCATGGTTCTAAATTTGACCTTGCAGGGCGTGTATATAAGCGTGTACCGGCACCAACTAATTTAGTTATTCCGCCTTATATGTACACGAATGATGATAAGGTTGTAGTAATTGGCGAAGATGGAGGAGTTGCATAATGACAACGAAAGCACAGGCCTTTATGGGTTGGGTAGACGCACGTTTCCCAATGACAAAAATGTGGGAAGACCACATGGCAAAATACTATGCACCAAAGAATTTTAACTTCTGGTATTTCTTTGGTTCATTAGCCTTATTAGTACTCGTACTGCAAATTGTAACGGGTATTTTCTTAACAATGAATTACAAACCCGATGCAACGATGGCGTTTGCTTCTGTTGAATACATTATGCGGGACGTCGACTTTGGTTGGCTAATTCGTTATATGCATTCAACCGGTGCCTCGGCATTTTTTGTGATTGTTTATTTACATATGTACCGTGGTTTAATGTACGGTTCATTTAAGCAGCCGCGTGAGTTAATCTGGTTGTTTGGTATGTTAATTTACCTTGCACTGATGGCTGAAGCCTTTATGGGCTACTTACTTCCTTGGGGGCAAATGTCTTACTGGGGAGCACAGGTTATTGTTAACTTGTTTGCATCAGTACCTTTTGGTATTGGTGAGCCTTTATCTGTCTGGATTCGTGGTGACTATGTTGTATCCGATGCCACTTTGAACCGTTTCTTTGCATTCCATGTAATTGCAGTACCGTTTATTTTAGCGGGCTTGGTTGTGGCACATATTCTAGCGCTGCACGAAGTCGGTTCAAATAACCCTGACGGAGTTGAAATAAAGAAAACAAAAGGTGCTGACGGTATTCCGCTCGATGGTATCCCATTCCACCCTTACTACTCAGTAAAAGATATTGTGGGTGTGGTTGTCTTTTTAATGTTCTTCTCAGCTGTGCTTTTCTTTGCTCCTGAGTTAGGTGGCTGGTTCTTGGAAAAAGATAACTTTATTCCTGCTAACCCGCTTAAAACGCCAGAACATATTGTGCCTTTATGGTACTTCACACCGTTTTATGCGATTCTTCGTGCGATACCACCGATTTGGGAATCACAATTCCCTGGCGTTATTGCAATGGGCATGGCGATTGTATTCCTTTTCTTCCTGCCTTGGTTAGACCGTCATCCGGTTAAATCCATGCGTTACCGTGAGCCTATTTTTAAAGTTAATATGTTTATCTTTATTGTTAGCTTTATTGTATTAGGTTATTTAGGCACACAGCCTTCAACGGGGATTTTATCTGAGCTGGCTTTCCGCTTTACCGAGCTGTATTTTGCTTTCTTCTTCTTCTTATGGATATTCAGTGCAGAACGCTCCACTAAATATTACATAACTAGTCTAATAGTCATGGTTGGTACGGTCGTTTTACTTGACGTGCTACGTGGAGGCGATGCGGAAAAGATCGCAATGATGATGAAAACATTCTTAATTCCAGCGATTAGTTTTACAGTTTTACTGGCAATACCAGCTAAATTTAGATCGTCGATACAGGCTAAACCAGTTCCAGAGAGGGTTACATCATAATGAAAAAATTAATCGCAACACTCTTGATTTCTTTTCTTCCTGCGATTGCGTTTGCAAGCGGCAAGATTCACCTCGAAGAAGTAGAAATTCATCTAGACAACAAAGCATCATTGCAACGCGGTGCGAAGTTATTTGTCAATTACTGCTTGAACTGTCATGCTGCTAGCTATATGCGTTATAGTCGTATGGCTAAAGACATTGGTTTAACGGAAGAACAGGTTACCGAAAATATGATTTTCCCGGCTGATTTCTCTAAAGAGAAGCAAGGCAAGCCTAAAAATGCCGGTCAGTTAATGACCGTGGCCATGTCAGCAGAAGATGGTAAAGCTTATTTTGGTACACCCGTTCCTGATTTATCCGTAGTGGCTCGTTCACGTGGTGCAGATTGGGTTTATACTTATTTAAAATCTTTCTACATTGATGAGTCGCGCCCTTTCGGCGTTAATAACACAGTGTTTCCAAGTGTCGGTATGCCGCATGTTTTATGGGAGCTGGAAGGTTTGAAAAAAGCAATTCACCATAAAGGTGCAGACAATCAGGGACATGAAAAACTTGAATTGAACTTTGAGACCGTTGTGCCCGGTTCAATGAGCGCATCAGAATATGATGCTGCTGTTACTGATTTAGTTAATTACCTCGTTTATATGGGTGAACCTGCAAAATTAGTACGCTATACCATGGGTGTTTATGTGCTCGGCTTCTTATTCCTGTTGTTTATTGTTTCTTATGCAATGAAAAAGGAATTTTGGAAGGATGTTCACTAACTAATCGGTATCGTTATAAGCCCTTTCTTAAAACCATTTAAATGGTGATAATAAAGGTTGAGCAAGAAAAGAGGGGAAACCCTCTTTTCTTGTTTTTGTTTTTACCATGATGTTATATTATCGAATAATTATATAAATAGACCTTTACTAAAAGGCCTCAAATTAAAAGTTTCACTTTCACAGCTTATAGGTACCTAAAATGGCTCAAGTAGCAAATAAACGTTTAGCAATGATGCTTTTCAGCAATGATGATAATCTTTATTGTCATATGGTGAGACTTGTTCTTGCTGAAAAAGGCATTAGCTATGACTCAAGTATTGTCGATATGGAAAATACACCTGAAAATTTACAGGAATTAAATCCTTACAATGAAGTGCCTACATTAGTTGATCGTGAACTTGCCTTATATGATCATCGAGTTATTGTTGAATATCTGGATGAGCGTTTTCCACATCCACCTTTAATGCCTGTTGATCCTGTTTCACGCTCACGCATTCGCTTACTATTACAGCGCATCGAACGAGACTGGATTTCACTTGCTTACAAAATTATTAATAACGATGATGCGGATAACGCCCGCAAAGCCTTACAAGATAGTTTAATTGGTGCAAGTGCTGTTTTTGAACAAAAACCATTCTTTATGAGCGACGAATATACTTTAATTGATTGTGCTCTTGCGGCATTGCTCTGGCGCTTGCCGGTGTATGGTATTACCTTGCCGCCTGCCCAAGCTAAAGCCTTAATTAATTATGCGGACACGTTGTTTGAGCGAGAAGCGTTTAAAGAAAGTTTAACCGAAGCTGAGAAAGAGCTTCGCGCATAAGAGTTAATTTATGCATTCAAGTCGACCCTATATGATTCGTGCCATGCACGAATGGATTATTGATAATGAATTTACACCTTATGCTCTGGTCGATGCGACGCATGCAGATGTTGTTATCCCGAGAGAATATGTCGAAGACGGTAAGATTTTGTTAAATGTCAGTCCGAATGCGACTCAAAACTTAAATTTAGGCAATGAATTTATTCTTTTTCATGCCCGATTTAACGGTGTGTCAATGGAAGTATCTTTCCCCATTGATTCCGTCATGGCTATATACGCAAAAGAAAATGGTCGCGGTATGATGTTTAAAGAAGATGAATTATCTTCTGATTCAGCAATATTGGGCTCAAGCAAAAATAATTTAAAACCGTCTAGTTCAGGACCGGTTGCTGTGCAGTCACCTAATTCAGTGAATGAAACTCAAAATACAGAGAAGCCGGATTCAGACAAATCTAATAAGGATGATTTCGATCCTGATGGTAACGGCCCTTCCGGCTCTAAACCGCCTAAAAAACCAAGCTTAAAAATAGTTAAGTAAGCGTTTAATTTATTTATCAATTACGGTTATTTTTTGTACATATTTGTGCAAATATTCAGTATACTTATCTTAACTTTCTTAATATTACAAATGATTTATCTATCAGGATATCGCTATGCGAATTATTTCATTTGAAGTGTTTGGTATGATTTACCCCCATCATGCAGAACAGCTGGAAGCAGAGTTAAACGAAATAAAAGGAATTAGTGTAAGAGTTTCTGTAGAGAGTAAATTAGTCATGATCACTTCATATAAGTTATTTGACCTGCAGTTAGTGCTCAATGTTATTGACAAGCATGGCTATGAAACGGAAGAGCTTGACGTTGATTTTATTAACGGGAATGAGCTGGCTCTGAGCGGCTCTTCTGCCTGAACCTCTCGTTATCCCTCAGAGTTTCCTTGTAAAATTAATTAGTTACTTAACTAAGTGGAAACATTTTATCCGGGTTCAAAATGTTATTTGGATCAAATTGAGTTTTAATTTGTCGCATTAGCTCAAGAGTATTTTTATCTATCTCTTTAGCAACATAATCCCGTTTTTCGATACCAACGCCATGTTCACCAGACAGCGTGCCATTTAATTCTAGTACTAAATCAAAAACTGCATTTAAACAATCCTGAGCATTATTCGCTTGCAAGGTGTTTGCTTCATCGAGTAATAAGTTAGTGTGGATATTGCCATTGCCTGCATGGCCAAAATTAACAATAGGAATGCTATATCGTTTTGATATTGCTTCGAGTTGTCTTATTAAATTTGGTAATTTTGAAACAGGGACAACGATATCTTCGTTAATCTTTTTAGGCGCGATGGTACGTAAAGCAGGTGATAGAGCTTTGCGAGCTTGCCATATTTTTTCGATGTCCTGTTGCGATTCGGCAGTATTCAGTTCAATAAGGCCACTATTTTGTACACTTTCTGAAATATTTTTTATTGCAGCTTTAATGATTGCAGCATCGCCGTCTGCATCTATCATGAGTAAGGCATTTGCATTCTCAGGCAGCCTAACTTCGGAACTTTTCCTGATAATATCTAGGCATGCCGAGTCAATAAATTCTAAAGCGCAAGGGGTAGTTGGTTGCGACATGACGGCAGTTATTGCATGGGTTGCTGATTCTATATCTTTATAAAAAGCTTGTAAGGTTGCCTTTTGTTCTGGCAAGGGTAACAGTTTTAAATTTGCCTGAGTGATAATGGCAAGAGTGCCTTCCGAGCCGACGATAAGCCGGGTTAGGTCATAACCGACAACACCTTTTGTTGTTGTTACGCCTGTTTTAATTAATTGTCCGTTACCGGTTACGGCATCGAGACCCAATACATTATCACGGCTGGTGCCATACTTTACCGCTCTTGGACCGGCGGAATTGACGGCAAGGTTACCGCCTATGCTGCAAAAAGCGGCACTGGTTGGATCGGGCGCCCAAAATAATTTATGTACTGCGAGCGCATCTTGTAAGGTTTGGTTTAATACGCCAGGTTGTACGGTTGCAATACGGTTGTCGGCATCAATATTAATTATTTCAGCCAGATTCTCTGTCGATAACACCACGCCCTGGCGTAACGGCACACTGCCACCGGCCGTGCCGGTGCCCCGACCGCGCGTTGTTAAAGCAATCTTGTTGTCATGACAAAGTTTAACAATTTTTTGAATTTGTTCCGTTGAAGTAGGTAATACCACAGCATGGGGTAATTGATGCTGTCGACTATTGTCATAGCCATAGGTGTAGCAATCAGATGGATCGCTGTAGAAGCAGTTTTTTGGCACGCAAGCTTTAAGTTCGGTTAAAAACTGAGTTGAGATATTGCTACTTGTATTATTATGTTTATTCATTTGTTATGCAGTAAATTGAAAATCAGGGATAAATAATTTTTGCTTCACGATACATTTGTTCCGTTAACTTATTTACGAGCTCAAAAGCAAAGACATGACACCGCCTATTTTATGCCCGATGGCGCTAAAACAACATAATACGCAAGTCTGGTTTAGATTCTTAGCTTTATAGTTCCTGGTTAATGGGGCAACCGTGACTTCAGGAATAACATCTGTTTTAGCATGAATAATTTAATATTTAAAGAACAGGATTTTACGCTTGAATAGCATCTTTTATCCAGTCAATTTTGCTGCTAGCAGAAGTACTATCTGCCGACATGGATATAACATCAAAGCGGCATGGAAACTGCGATGCTTGCGGGTGTTGTTGTAAATAATAATTGGCGGTTTTTAGCAGTTTTTTTTGCTTTGCTGCCGTAATACTTTCAGCGCCACTGCCAAACTGGTTATGTTTACGATAACGCACTTCGACAAAAACAAGCGACTGCTGGTCTTGCATGATAATGTCTATTTCACCAAATTTACTGCGGTAGTTTTTGCTGACAAGCTTTAAGCCCTGTTTTATTAAATATTGACAAGCATCCTGTTCGGCTGCTTCGCCAGTTAGTAAGTGTTTAGCTTTTGTCAGTAGAGTCATCTTGCGTCGTGCTTATTGTGTTTCACCCACCAAGCTAGGGCGTCCACTACGAAAAGTAACCCAGGTTAGCTGGCGTTTGATTCTTCGATATTCATCCAGGCTTAAGCTGCCGGTTTCACCATCAAAGCGCTCATAAGAATAATTGCTTAAAGTATTGATGGCTGGAATAATATTGAAAGCATCAATTCCCAAAGCATAAAGACGTTGAAGTCGATTGCCAGCATTGGATATTAGCGGTTCGATATCACTACGAAGACCGTGATGCGAAGTGCTTTCAGTAAGAACCCAGGGCATATCGCCAAAAATCATCCCATCCATATCGCGATCTCTTTCTGGATTAAGGTTGCCGGTGAAGACATGCGAGGTTGAATACACTGGAATATCTGCCGCATGGTAAAACTTTATTTGTGGGCGAATTTGTCGCGCCTGTCTTGGGTAGGCGGCGAGAAATATAAAATCTACATCCTGGCGACGGCGTGCCGTAAATTTAACTTTTCGGTGTATTACGGTTGTGAGTTTACGGAAACGTTGTCGACTGGAATTAATTTCCAGAAGCTTACGTATAGGTTGTGAGTAATCACGTTTTGTTGGTGTATATGTTTGCTGGCCAACCACCAGACCACCGATTGCAGTCCATTGATTTTTGAAGGCATTAAAAACTCTTTCTCCCCAGGGCCCCGACGGGTAAATGGCGGCAGCACGAATATAGCCATCTAACCAGGTGCGTTGAGCAACCTGGCGTGCTTCTTCTTCAGGTGAAAGGCCAAACATATATAAATTACTGGGTGGTGGTGCTTCAAGACCAATATAGTTCAGAGCCATTGTGGGTACGGGTAAAATGTCGTATTCAAGTAATTGTTGAATAGATTGTTTACGCAGTGGGCCGATAATAAATTGAGCGCCATCGTTAATTGCCTGTTGATAAATATCAGAGAATATTTTTGTTGGGTCAGACGTGTCGTAAACTTTTATGGTTTGCTTGCGTTCAGTCGTTTGTGAATAATAAGCGGCAATAAAGCCATCACGTATCGCATCCGAGGCTTTACCCAGTTTACCCGACAAAGGCAAAAGCAGGGCAATGCGATCCGGCACTGCCACGTCTTCCTGTTTGCGTAGCATTAAGTTATCTAACATAGCGCTTTGTATCGGATGGTCAGGATAAATTTGTTGCCACTTGCTAATTTGAATTTTTAAGTCAATCGGATTGAGTTGATAAGCTTTAGCAATTTTAACCAGTTCCATCCAGCCACTTAATATATCGGGTGCGGCTGCTGGCATCAGTTGTTGCAATGAACGTATGGATAAGTTTGCCAGCAATTCCCAAATTTTCTTCTGGTTCTCGTTTATCAGGGAGCTATCGGTAATATAACTTTCAAAGTAAACACGTTCCTGAGCCGAGTCTAAGGGATTGCCTTGCATCGAGAATGCCTGTGCACGAAGTAGGTGATATTCGGCGAGTAAACTCGCATCAGTATCGGAGCTGAAGTTTTCGTGCAATTGTTCCAGAACCTCACGGGCTTTTCTTTCTGAAATAGCAATGTTGGCTTTGGCGAGTAAGAATAGTTGCTGTTGAGCTGGCGATAAGCTAGTTTCTAACATTGTGTTGAGTATTTTACGAGACTGATAGACTTGCCCAACATGGGCATAGCTTGCAGCAAGTCTTAATTGAATAAACACTTTTTGTTCGGCAGGCGATTCAATTAACGCCTGCTGATAAAAGTCGACGGCTGTTTGATATTGTTGTTTAATGAGTAAGGTATTACTTTGAATGGATGTAGTCGTTATATCGGGGACGACAATTTCACCTTCTAAGGCATCCTGATTTCCGGGGGTTGTGCTACAAGCCGAGAACAAAAGGAATGAAAGTAATATGACAGTGTTTTTTAATAGCGTACGGTTTAAAATGTGGTTCATTATCGTATCTTTAATCAATTAAAATTGTGCGTTTAAAATAAGGTTCGGATTATAACGTGAATCAATCAATCAGCAATGTCTTTGGTACTTTATATATTGTCGCAACACCTATTGGTAATCTGGGAGATATGTCACAACGTGCGATTGATACGTTAAAAAGTGTCGATCTAATCGCCGCAGAAGATACCCGACATAGCCGCACTTTACTCCAGCAATTTGCGATAAGTACCAGTTTAACAGCTCTTCACGAACATAACGAACGTAACGCCTGTGAAGATTTGCTGGCTAAAATTCAGGCGGGTGAATCCATAGCGGTTATCTCGGACGCTGGCACCCCGCTTATTAGTGACCCCGGTTATTATATTGTGCGTCGGGCGCATCAGCTAAATATCAGCGTTGTGCCTATTCCCGGTGCTAGCACCTTAACAGCCGCCTTGTGTGCAGCTGGTTTAGCAACGAATAGCGTGCATTTTGAAGGTTTTTTGCCTTCAAAACCAACTCAACGTATTGCGCGCCTGAAGGAATTAATTGAATCGACGGATACCCTGGTTTTTTTTGAAGCTCCGCACCGTATTATTGCTACTTTAGCTAATATGGCTGAGTATTTTGGTGACAATCGTGAGGCTGTGTTTATGCGCGAACTCACCAAAATGTTCGAAACCATCAAAGCCGGTTCTCTGGCCTTTTTGCATGAATTTGTCAGTTCGGATCCAAATCAACGTAAAGGCGAAATCGCTATTGTCGTTGAAGGCTTAAAAGCCAAACCTGCTGATAAGGAAATAAATGCCGAAAGTGAGCGAATTCTTAAGTTACTCTTAAAAGAGTTGCCCACCAAAAAAGCAGCGGTATTAGCAGCCGATATCACTGGTTTGCGGAAAAATATGTTGTATCAGCATGCTTTGGCTATTTCGTCTGCAACGGATGATTAGTCGCTTAAATATCACGGGTATTTGGGCATATTATCGTTAAATACCAAATGGAGTTGTAATGTACAAATATATATTTATGTTGCTTGTCTACCCAATGGCATGTTTTTCTGAAACCTCTGTTTGGACAATCTCAAAAGATGGCAATGAACTCTATTTGGGCGGTACGATTCATGTACTGAAAAAACAGGATTACCCTTTACCTGTCGAATTTAATCAGGCATTCAAAAAATCTGATCTAGTTGTATTTGAAACCAATCTTGAAAAGGTTAATAGCCCTGAGTTTGGCCAAAAAGTCGCCAGGATGCTGACATATCTTCCTGACCAGTCGTTAAAGCAAGCAATCAATAAAAAAACATTTAACAAGTTAAAAAAATATTTAAAGGACAGAAATATCCCCGTTGAACAATTTCTTAGTTTTAAGCCTGCCATGGTTGTACTGGTTATAACGATTATAGAATTAAAGAAAATGGGTATGGTTGATATTGGCGTTGATCAATATTTTTTTAACAAAGCCAAACAGGCAGGTAAAGCAACCGTTTATTTAGAAACGGTAGATGAGCAATTGGCCTTTCTTCACTCCATGGGGCAAGGCAAAGAAAATGAAATGATAGTGAGCACGATTGATGATTTAAGTCGAATCGACGTTACCATGGTGGAGATTAAGTCAGCATGGTTAAAGGGAGATGAGAATAAAATGGCCAAGGTGACTATTGCAGAAATGGTTCGAGACTACCCTGATTTATATCAAATGCTGCTGGTTAAGCGAAATAACAACTGGATGCCACGTATAAAACGAATGTTACGAGATAAAAAAGTTGAAATGGTTCTGGTGGGCGCTCTACATTTGGCCGGCAAAGACGGTTTGTTACAACAGCTGCGTAATAACGGTTATCACGTTAAGAAGTTTAAATAAAGGCAGTCTTAATCAGGAATAGCCCTTAATGCAAACAACATTTTTTATATTTTTTACCGCTGCCACAGGGGCAGGGATCATTACGGCCGGTTTTAGGCTCGTTACGGCGTTGGGGTTCGAACGATAGTGCGGTAGTGGGAGCTGTTCGGCGAGCTAGCCAGTAAGCATGAATTTCACGTGTATTGGGGATAATATTTCTTTTAAGGTTTTCATATTCCTTACCACTAAATTCATGCCCTTTCCAATGTGACTGACTGCTAAAGGCCAGGATTGGCGTAAGTAAAATAGTCATATCGAGTGAATCCATCTCCCAGCTTTCAAGCGCAAGTGAGACACCTAGCCAATAGCCTTCACACCATTCGTCGACTATTTCAAAGCTTTCATCTTCGATTTCTCTGTATGTAAAGCATGCCTCAAATTTTTCGGGTACTTCCATTAAGTTTGTTGATATTGAGTTCATAATATTGACCAGCAAGCCAAAAATACCCTGAAACTCTTCCGTACTGTCCCATTCGGGCTCAAAATCACCCCATACGGCGGGTAACCATTTGGATGGTGGGATTAACTCTGGGCCACTTATGATTGCGGTAAAAAACCCATCAAGTTCACTCAGGCATAATATTCCTTCATCTTTATCGGTGGTATCCGCATCGTCATCAAAGCGATAGAGTAAGAACTGATCAAGGAAGTCGAGGGTGTTGTCATCGCTAATATCGTTTATATCAAATTCAATGTCTTCTTCAGCTTCAGCTTCACCTAAGAATTCTTGCAGCAGGTTATTTTTATCAGTTAGATCAAAATATTCTGCATCAAAGTCGCTGCCGATCCATTCCAGTGTTTCTTCATATTCAGGATCAGATGGGTCGGCAATGATCTGTAAAAAATTTTCATAGCCGCCTAGCCCACCGATATCTTCAGGTGGGCAGGCACGTTTACCTTTTATGCATATGGGTAAAACAATATTAGTCGTGAAAGGTAGTATTTTCTCAAGCACAACATCATGTCGCCAGCCATCACCAAAGTCATAGTCATAAATAACTTTATCTTTTTCATTTTTTAATACTTCCCCCAATCGATAATTTCTTTCATCGAGAATATCGGTTGGGAAATCATCATCAGGTATTCCATAGCGAGCTTGCTGGTGACTAAATTCGTGTAGATGAGTAAGATCCCAGCCCATCACAATTTGTAAAGCAAGGTGTAGCTCTTCAAGGCTATCGCTGCTTGAAATTTGGAAACGTCGCCATATTGGTGGGCGCGCACCTTTCAGTGTTACTTTGAGCTGATAAATAGAGCGTAATGGTTGTGGCGTCATAAGGTAAGTTCATATTTAGTGTTCTTAATTTGCGTAAGTCTCTTTGGCCTCTGCTTGTATAAGAAACAAGCTCGCCGTGTTATTACTCGCAACGACAAAATGCGAGCATTGCGGCGAGTTTTTAACTGCGAGTAAAACGCGGCAAGCTGGTGCGGCAATCTTATGACTTTTTCGTCTCATAAGATATTTGAGACCTTATGCAAACCGGAGTTTTCTTTATGTTACCTTAATTATTAAGGAATTCCAAAGGTCTCAACGTTTGTTTGCTTAATAACGATGGACTCTTTTTCATTTTTCAGCCAGATAGAAAAATTCTGGGCTTCACCTTTTATTTGCATACGCATTTCAAATTGTAGTGGCAGGTTTTTATCGCCAAGCCTTTTAAAGGCGGCGAAAATTTCGGCTTCATCAAAGAAAAGTTTTATGCGTAATGGCTCGCCCTGCGGTCGATCCCAGATAAAGATCATTTCACTGGGTACCGCACGAGTGGTATCGATGTTTGTTTCTTTATCTGGTAAATCAACATAGCCATGTTCGCCATTAAAGTATTTAATATAAACAATGCGATTATAGAGTATGGGCATATTGCTAAACTGCGCTTGCCAGTGATAACGGTTTTTATGGTAGTTTTCCCATAGGTCGAAGGGAATTTCGTTTTGCTTTAAAGCAGTAATGGCTTCAGGGCTGAGCATTTCGGCTTCTAGGGATTCGTTAATTCTTCTTTGTATATATTCTTCACGCGTGAGCTTCGGATTATTATTTATTGATTTCCAATTGCCTTCTTCTTTGTTGGCATAACCAAAAAAGACTCCGGTGGTTTTATCCAAACTGGTCAGCCAGACCGAAACTGCTCCACCGGGGGCAACACCAACGGTGATTCGATGATAAGTAATTTGTTTATTGACTTTGTGGCTATAGTGGCCGGCCTGAAACAAGGCCAAAATCTTTTGATAGGGCAGCTTAAACTCACCATGGTAAAATTGGTTTTCGCTATAAGAAATAAAGGCAATAACCAATCTGTCGGGGAGTGATTTTAACTCTTCCCCAACCACATGAGAGGAGCGCCCATCACCCCAGCCATTATGTAAGGTCACCCCATTGGGAACATAGAGTGAGTCACCATTGGGTGAATAAAAGGTGCCCGTGGTGATTTGCACTGGGTAGTGGAAGGG
>VAPL010146180.1_pt1 | contig 91030 bp, 72 predicted proteins | sample 3395061 | NCBI WGS metagenome assembly VAPL01 (sample SAMN08290444, study PRJNA428436) | hydrothermal vent metagenome | isolation source: Deep-sea hydrothermal vent chimney 2 | place: Pacific Ocean: Juan De Fuca Ridge | depth 2182 m m | reverse complement strand
CTGGGATCACCGCTGGCGGAGTAGAGTAGAAACTGCTGCGCTACAATTTCCGCACTGTCAGGTAATTGGTATGCCGCCTTGTCATCACTATTCAATGCGCGGTTCATCTGTTTGAGATAATCAACAATCGATGTTGAGCCATTGACGTGTGGTAATGTCGTCACATAACTTTGCAGTGCTTCGATCCGTTGCAGATTTTCGGGCTTGAAGAGGTCTTCCACTTGTGGTGTTTCAATCACAATATCGAGATAATGTGCGCCATCGAGATGGCTGTTGATGGCGCTGTCTGCTTGCACAATGGCCTCATCTTTTTGAAAGATGGTAATGCGCGCTTCATTAAGTTCCAGTTTTGATGCGCCCACCATACCGCTAACGATAATCATCGCACCGATGGCCAGTACCAGACGGGGTCTTTTAATCACAACACGACCGAGACAGGCCATCACCTGAGCAAACTTATCGACTTGAACGGTTGAGATAAATGCTTTGCTGCGTTTAGGTTTGAGCAGGGTGAGAAAGGCGGGCACCACCGTCATCGAATAGAGCCAGGCAACCGCAACGCCAACCATCGCAAAGATGCCGAAATACTCCATCGGTGGCATAATGGAAGCGATGCTCAGACCGAGGAAGCCCGCCATCGTCGTCAACGTGGTCAGTGTGACCGGACGCCACATCTTCACCATCGCCTGTACCGCAAGCTGGCGACTGCTCGCTTCAGGGTGTTGCGCCAGTTCCTCATAATACTGGCTCATGATGTGAATTGAATCGGCTACCGCGATGCCAATAAGTACGACTGGAAGCGCATTGGTGATTACAAAGAAAGGGATGCCAAAGGCGGCCATCAAACCGAGTGCGCTGGCGACCGTGCCGAGTACAACAAGATTGGGTAATAACGCACCGCGCAACGTGCGGAAGGCGATGAGCAGTACCAGGGTAATCACCAGTGCAGAGATGGGGTTAAGGCGCCGTGCGTCTGCGTCAATATAGGCGCCCATGTAGCCGCTCACCGCGCCTTCCCCCGCGACGTGAATGCTATCTTCAGTCCCTTTGGGCGCACGCTCCACCAGTTCAAGCAGTGCTTGATAGGTCGCTTGTGCTGCGGTCTGGTCTTCGAGTTCGGCGACGATCAATGTCGCACTGCCGTCTCGTGCCGCAATACTGCCGACAAAGAGCGGGAAGTCCATCACTGCGGCACGGATGTCATCGGCCGCTTGTTGGCTCGTGGGTGTCTCTTCAAAAAATGGCTCGACCAGCATGCCATCCTCGGTGCCGATCACATCATTCTCTGTCGCCAGACTGGTGATGTGGTTGGGGTCGATATTGGCGATTTCTTCAAGCTCAAGACTGAGCCACTCCACCAGCGCGAGTGACTGCGGATTGAAGATGCCGTGTTCACCATCGTTTACCACAGCAATCACCATCGGGTCTTTCAGACCGAAGATTTCTTCCACCTTATCGCGGTAAATCAGTGCCGGATGATCGGGTGGCATAAAAGCATCCGAACGGGTGTCTTTTTGTAACGTTGGAATAAATGAACCCGCTGCAACAATCAACAGCAGGCCAAACAGGATGATGGTTTTTGGCCATCGTGTAAGACGCTCAAAAAATAGTTCTGCGGGTGTATTTGTTTTCATAAATTGCCTCCATAACAAGTGCATATGCACGTATATAGCTAAAAAAATAGCTAATAATTTGATGCCATCTTTTCGAGAGCGCGAAGCTCTTCAATCAGATGGTTTAAGCGTTTTTTGCCCATCTGCTTTGTGATCTTCTGCTGTGCTTGCCGCCACAATGGTAATGCACTTGCCAAAGTCTCGTGTCCGTTGGCTGAAAGCTGAACCGAGCGGGTACGGCGATCCTCACCAGGTGTAATCACAATCAACCCCTGTTTTTCCAGCGGTTTTAAATTTCGTGTTAGCGTTGTTCTATCCATAACCAATTTTTCTGCCAGCACGGAAATAGTTAGTACTTGATAGCCAGCAATATTAGACAAAATGGTGAATTGCGTACCGCGCAATCCAGTTTCTTGCATAATTTCATCATAAATTTGAGTTACCACACGTGATGTTTTGCGGATGTTGAAACAGACGCACTCTGCACAGGGGGCAATCTCTTTTGGCGTTATTTTTTTGCTCATAGTGTGTATATACACTAAAAAGACATAAGCCGTCAAACCGCTTGGCTCATTGATAAACGTATCGCCTTACCCTTAGCAGCAATAAATTCAGTGCTAGATTGTTGGTTTTCCGTAGTAAAACTGCCCTAAGTCCAGCAGGCTGCGAACTAGCTCGATATAGGTTTTATGGCGTCCCTGCCAAAAATAGCTTCACTTACACGACAATTCTTTTGAAAAATAACACTAGTTTGCACTGGGTGAGTGCCGGTATCACAGGTCTGGGTTTCTTTGGTTTTAAGTATATTGTTCCAATATACGCAACAATAATTTCACAAGTCAGATGTTTATTCTTTATTAAGGAACTATTAAGCTATTTTGACGCATCAAGGCCGATGTGGACATTCAAGCCATAAAAGTGGGTTGAATGGCCATGTAACGGTAAACCTAGAAAACCAAAATGAGGATTTTGAATGAAAATATTTAGCCCATATAAACTAGGAAAAATGGAATTAAACAGCCGGTTAATCATGGCCCCCATGACTCGTTCAAGAGCTATTAATAATATACCTAATGACTTAATGGTGGAATATTATCGCCTTCGTGCTGCTGCCGGGTTGATTATTACGGAAGGCGTTGCGCCATCGGCAAATGGCCTGGGTTATCCTCGTATTCCCGGAATTTATAATTCGGCTCAAATTGAAGGATGGAAAAAAGTCACCGATGCTGTGCATGCTAAAGGGGGAAAAATTTTCATTCAGCTTATGCATACAGGCCGGGTTTCACATCCTGACAACATGGAATCTCATACACGTATATTTGCGCCATCGGCTATTGGCATGAATGGTGAAATGTGGACAGACCTACGGGGGGGGCAAGCGTACCCCGAACCTCATGAAATGACCTTACAGGACATTGAGCAGACACAAGGAGAATTTGTTGTCGCATCGATAAATGCAATGGAAGCAGGGTTTGATGGTGTAGAGCTACATGGCGCTAATGGTTACCTGATTGATCAATTTATAAATACCGCTTCAAATAAACGACAAGACGAATATGGGGGCTCATATCAAAACCGAAGTCGTTTTACACTAGAAGTTTCTAAAAAAGTAGCCGATGTCATTGGTGCACATCGTACAGGAATCCGTCTTTCTCCTTACGGTGTCTATAATGATATGGAAATATTCGATGACATTGAAGACACGTATGAATACCTCGCCAGTGAACTAGGTAAATTAAAACTTCTCTATATTCATACTGTTGATTTGTCATCCCAAGGTGCACCTGAAGTACCCGAATCAGTGAAGTCCAAAATTCTTGTTAGTTTTGGAGGCAACACCATTATTAATGGTGGCCTGGACAAAGAAAAAGCAGAAACTATTTTAAATAACAATAAGGGAAATTTAGTTGCTTTTGGGCAAGCTTTTTTAGCTAATCCTGACCTGGTATATAAGCTAGAAAATGATATTCCGTTAAATAACCCTGATTACGACACTTTTTTTACACCCGGTGAAAAAGGTTATCTGGATTATCCGACTGCATGCAAGTAATTCATTACGCCATGGGTATAGAATAAAAGGGCTCTTCGTAGAACAGTGTAAAAGCTATGGAGCCATATAAAAAAGTGCCCTAACTGTGGCGGACAAGTCAAAGGCCGCTCTTGAGCATCTATGCGCTTTTTAGGTTAATAGACTTCTTGTGTGTCTACGTCGATAGACCAGCGCACTTTTCGGGCTGTTTTTTCTTCTGCTATTGTTGGGATACAAATCCGTAAGAGGGTTTGCAGTTTTTGTCGATGGGGGGATTGTACGAGCAATTGTCCGCGATAGTACCCCGCTCTTTTAGGCATAGGGGCGGGGACGGGGCCCAGTATATCCGTTGTCTCGTCGGTCTGTTGTTGGAATTGTTTCTTTGCTTGTTGTAAAAATGCCTCAACATGCTCGTAACGAATGGCTTCGGCGCGAAGCAAGGCGATGAACGAATAAGGGGGGAGTTGTGCTTCTTGCCGTTCTTTTAACTCTGTTTGAGCGAAGGCAGAGTATCCTTTGGTCACAAGTTGTTTGAGTAAGGGGTGCTCTGGATGGTGAGTCTGGATGATAATTTCTCCGGGGCGTTCTGCTCTTCCTGCACGGCCAGCAACCTGGATGAGAAGTTGGGCGAGCCTTTCGCTTGCTCTAAAGTCAGGACTGAAAAACCCATAATCGGCATCGAGAACGATCACCAGGCTAATGTTTGGAAAGTCATGCCCTTTGGCGAGCATTTGCGTACCAACTAAAATACTTTTGTTGCCCGCTGCAGCCTGCTCTAACAACTTTTCCATTTCACCTTTGCGTCGTGTGGTGTCTCGGTCTATGCGAATAATGTTGATACCAGGGAACCGCTGCTTTAAGGTTTCGTTAATTTTTTCGGTGCCTGCGCCTATGGGTTTGAGTTCCTTATTGTTACAGCTTGGGCATGTCTGTGCAATGGGATGTTCCGCACCACAATGATGGCAGCGTAGCCGAGCACTTTTTTGGTGTAATGTCAGTGGTTTTTCACAGCGTGTGCAAACTGCATTCCAGCCACACTGGTGACAGAGTAAAATAGGGGCATAGCCTCGTCTGTTGAGAAAAACCAGAACTTGCCCTTGCGCCTCCAGGTGTGTTTGGATTGCCGTGCAGGCTTCAGGCGACAGCAGTTGGGTGCTGCGTAAATTTCTGATGTCGACGATGTGATAGCAAGATAAACGAGCTGTTTTAGCGCGTTGTGTCAATTTTAACTGAACATAACGTTGCTTGCTGACATTGTATAAGGTCTCTAGTGACAGGGTTGCTGAGCCGAGAACAATGGGGATGTTCGCACCCTGGGCTCGGCGTACGGCAATGTCGCGAGCAGAATAGCGAAAGCCATCTTGTTGTTTATAGGATAGATCATGCTCTTCATCAATAATAATAATGCCAGGCGATAATAGCGGGGTAAATATCGCTGATCGTGTTCCTATTACAATATGAGCCTGGCCGTTCGCCGCTTGGAGCCAGGTATTGAGCCGTTCTCCATCACTGATGGCGGAATGCAGTATCGCCATGGGTGCCTGGAAACGGGTTTTGAAACGGTTGAGCAGTTGCGGAGTTAAACCAATTTCAGGAACCAGGACAAGAGCTTGTTGCCCTGTTTGTATAATATGCTCAATAGCTTCAAGATAAACTTCCGTTTTGCCACTGCCCGTGATGCCGTCCAGAGCGAAAACTTTAAATGTGTTGCTTGCATTGATAATGGCATTGCTGGCTTGCTGTTGTTCCTCGTTGAGTTTGTGCGTGGTATTTGGTTGTGCCGTTAATGTTGGTATTGCGGTTGTCGTGGCGTGTACCCATCCTTTTTTTATCAATGTTTTAATGACGCTGCGCCAATTGGCAGGCCCCTTGCTTTTTAGCTCTTCTTGATTGAGTCCCGCAGGTTGTTGTTGTAACAGTGTGATGATGTGTTGTTGATGAATTGCTTTGTGTAGCGTTTCGGGCGGGATGTTTGCACCTGTTGAGGTCACAGACCAAATAAAAGAGGGTTTCAATGTTGCCGGTTTTTCTTTGCGTAGAGCGGGTGGAAGCAGGGTGGAAACGACTTCTCCAATGGGATGATGGTAATACTGGCTCGCCCAGTAAGCCAGATTGATGAGTTCGCTTGAAATGATCGGTGTGAGGTCAATAATATGGGTGATGGGTTTAAGTTTTGTGAGCGCAATATCGGAGTGGGTTGTTTGTTCTAGTACCACGCCGATACGATAGCTACGGCCAAAAGGAACGTTGACGCGTGAACCGGGGTGAATGAGATGTGCGCTATTTAGCGGGGGTAAATAGTCAAATAATCGATATAACGGAGAGGGGATAGCAACTCGGTATATAGACATAATGGTTCAGGGTTTTAAACAAAGAAATGGCCATTTCTTTGTTGTAAGTTGAGGCTTTTGTTCTAACTTACTAAAAAGATAAAATTTTATGCTTATCCACAAAACCTGTGGATAACTTTGTGGATGAAATGGGGGCAAGGGCGCTAAGTTCCTGTCAATGTTCGTATTTCAGCAATCGTTGAAATACTAGACGATTTTAATATTATCATTAATAACAATATGTTGCGTGTTTTTTTTGTTGGGTTAACGGTCAGTTGGAACGCTTCTCCATAAGATGTCTCATGATGGGCTGATTATTGTGCATAAGTTCTAAGCATGATGCTCATTGCCTGCCATATTGTTCAAGAATAGGCAAGACTTTTCTTGAAAAGTTTACTTTATTGTCGGATCAATTAGAAAGCCGGTTTTATTACAACTAATAATACGATAATAATTAATGCGATAACAGGCGCTTCATTGAACCAGCGATAATAAACATGACTATGTTGGTTTTTGTCGTATTTGAAGTCCCTTACGATTTTTCCACAATATATATGGTAAACGATCAGCGTGGCAACCAATATTAGTTTGATGTGTAACCAGGTGTGATCTCCGTATGCCTCCCATAGCCCTGCACTGAGTAGCCAGATACCGAAACCCATAGTCAGAATCGCACCGGGCGTCATGATGACATAAAATAATTTACGTTCCATGACTTTAAAACGTTCAAGACTGATGGTGTCGTTGCTTGCTGCGTGATAGGCAAAAAGGCGCGGTAAATAAAAGAGCCCAGCAAACCAGGTTACCATAAATACAATATGAAAAGCTTTAATCCAAAGCATTGTGATTGATGTTCCTGACACATAAAAAATGAGAGTACACAGTATACCCTATCGTTGCATGCAAGATTGACTCAGAACGATATCATGGTTTTATCTTTGGCTCGCCTTAACCTCCTGCGCGGCATCAAAATAATAAATTACTGCCTGGTGGGGGGCCTGGAAAGGGGAGGGAGATGCAAATGGTTGGTAATATCTTGCCGCGAGAGTGCGCCAAATAAGGCGGGAGAGAAAGGCCCAGCGTGGGCGACTACCACGGTATTGGTGTGGTGCGTTTGCATGGCTTCGAAAGCTTCTAGTGCAGATGCAGTTAACGAAATTTCAGGTGCGATGTTACTGCTTACAGGCAGCTCAAGTAGAGAAATATGATCGTGGTGTTTTTTTTCGGCCATCTCATTCATCTCATTTAAGTGAGCTCGCAGCTCATTAGCAGGGAAAAGTGTGCCGAATTTTTGATTTTTTTGTGCTGGGACATAAACCCATTTTATGTGGTAGTTCTGGATTTCCGGTAAAAATGTTTTTATCAAAATTTGGGCGTTGCTGATCACCACATCGCCACTCATAAGAGATGATGCGCGAGCCCGTCTTAAGTGCTGGCTGACGGGGTCAATGTGATATTGAATGCCTTGGCTTTTAAGTAAGATGAGATAAATAGATTGTCGGCCAAAGAGTTGTCCACACGTTAGGTTCGCGATTACAATTGCGGTCATACCGGGTAAAATAATGGCGGGGTTAGCGCTGAGTTCAATAATGGCAGTTAGCGCGGCCAGCGGTGCGTTCAGTGTGGCACTCATCATGGCACCCATGCCAAGAAGAGCAAACAAGCTAATCGTACTGGCGTTGGTACCGTCATAAAGCAGGCCGAATGCAGAGCCTGTGAGCGCGCCCAAAAAAACCGTGGGACCAATGAGTCCGCCTGGAAAACCCAGGCCTAAGCCTGCTGTGGTTGCCAATAACTTGGCAACGATAATAAGTGCCAGCAGGGTGAATGCTAATTCACCATTGATTGCGCTTGTCATGGTGTCGTAGCCCACCCCCATGATCTGGGGTGCGATCATGGCGATCAATCCCGTTAATGCGCCGGCGAGAGTGGTGCGTTGCCAAATTGGAATGTCTTGTAGTTGGCGGCCAAAAAACTTCAGACTATCTATAAACAGAACCGCAATTAAGCCTATAATTAGCCCCATAATGCAGATGTAAGGAATATCGCTGAATGTGGTGAGTGTAATATGGGTGGGATCAATTAACAGTATGGGTTCAGTGCCAAAATAGAGTTGCATGAGGGTGGTTGCGACTACGGCAGCAATAATGACGGGAACAAAGCCGACGATAGTATATTCCATCAAGATCACTTCCATGGAAAAAATAACGCCTGCCAGAGGCGTATTGAATGAGGCGGCAATAGAGGCAGCTACTCCGCAGGCGAGCAGGGTTCTGATTGTATTGTTAGGTAAGCGTAGGGCTTGGCCTAATAAACTTCCGCAGGCCGCGCCCAAATGAACCCCTGGGCCTTCTCGACCCACAGAATGGCCGAAAACAAGACACAGCGCGGCGGCAAAAAATTGCACTAGTGCATTAGGGAGTTGAAGCCGGCCATGTTGACGTGCAAGAGCGGACATGACGTGAACAACCCCAACAGCATGGTATTTTTTTGGGATTTGTTGTAATAATAAACCCAGTAGCAGTCCACCGATTAAGGGAAGAAAAAAGCGAGACAGCAGGGAAAGGTCTTCGTATGCTTCAATATTGCCGCCAGGTAGAAACGCGGCTTGACTGCTTTCTATCAGCATTCTGAATAAAATAATGACAAGGCCCGTAATTAAACCGGTCATGACAGCAAGGATAGAGACGGAAATCAGGCCGTCAAAAGTGGATAGTTTGGAGCGAAACGAGTCATCTAGTCTGGATAAATGTTTACGCAAAAGACGGACTCATTTTCGGTTAAGGGAAAGTCTACCTGTGGCGCTTGAGTTTTAGGTGTTAAGTGTGCGCCTGATTCATATCGTGGTGAGGCGAAATGAATCGGTGTAACTGGCTATTGCGAGGTGTTTTCAACGCCGTCATGATATGACGAAGGCGCGTAACACCGCTTAAATCTCAAACGCCACGGGTATATTATACGAATTCAGGATATAAGAAAATTACTTTTCCGTATATTAAGAAATAAAGGTCAAAATTGGATGAATCTCTGAGTTTATGGGGGCTGTTTGTCAGTTCGGTTATATCTTCAACCTTATTGCCAGGGGGGTCAGAGCTGGTCGTTGTTGCTTTATTGTTGAACGAGCTTGCTGAACCATTGGCGGTGTGGTCGGTGGCAACGCTGGGTAATACGCTGGGTGGCATGAGTTCATGGTGTATTGGATATGGGTTAGGTTATAAATTTTCGGTGGACTCAGGCAATACGAATTCTAAATTAAATCATCGTGCGGTCGAGTGGGTGCGCCGACGGGGGGCACCCATATTATTACTGTCGTGGCTGCCTGTTGTGGGCGATCCCCTCTGTGTCGCGGCGGGATGGTTAAAAATTTCTTTTATTACCGCGATGATTTATATAACGATAGGTAAGGCAATACGCTATGCTGTTATTGTGTGGCTGGTGTGATTTAATCAGTTAACTCAAAAAATCCGGGCTGAGATTTTGTGTGCCTTCTTTTAAAACATAAGCGTCTATAGAGTACTGTTTTAAAATAAAAGACGCCGCAGAGCTGCGTTTGCCATTGTCGCAATAACAGATATAACAATCCTTTTTATCGAAATCCTGGGCGCGACGGTGTAATTGTTGAACGGGGATATTGATCGCATCGGTGATATGTGCTGTATCAAACTCACTGGGCAGGCGAATGTCTAACCAGATAAAACGCTTATTTGATTGTTCTATGGCTTCTTGATAAGTGATCCATTGTACATTGGGTTCGGTCAACAATGTGATGAAGTTGCGTTTGGAAAGTCTTAGTAGTACGCCATCGCTCATCATCGAGACGGTCGCATTACGCGGTTTGTCCGAAATTAAAGCCGCTTCACCAAAGCTTGTTCCTTCACTTAATTCAGCGAGTTCTATAGATTCCTCTTCCTCTTCTTCCGTTTGGCGCGTCACCAAAGCACAGCCTTGGTCAATCATATAAAAATAATCCCCCGTATCACCTTGGCGTATAATGATTTCACCGGCGGGCACTTTAACGGGTTCCAGCAGGTCAAGTAACTGTTCGATGTTGGCTGAAGGTAAATTGTTAAACGTAGGTGATTTAATCATTTTTTTTAACCAACTGGCTTTATCGACGGTAAAAATACCCTCTTCAGTCATGACGACTTCGGGTTCTTGATCGGCAAATTGTGTCCAGGCCAGCATGGTATCGAGTAGATTACTATTTACAGTAATGTATTTTATTGGTGTGGTTGCTTTAGCGGATATAGGGTAGGGCAGGCCACTTCCGAGCGCTTGTCTTGCTGCTTCTGTTTTGGCTTTGATCGTTAATTTGTTATTGTCTGCTTTTGTCAGTTCAACTTCACCAATCAGGACATAGTAAAGGTTTTTATCCTTTTTATGGGCATTAAATAATATTGTACCTGTGGCCAGTTGTTTGATCTCGGTTTGGGCGGCCAGATCAGTGAGTTGATCTTCCGGTAAATTTTTTACGGGATCTAACCATGCAAAAAGTTTGGGCGGGATGGTTGTTATCGTCATAGCTGTAATTGTAGACCGAATTGAAAAAAAAAGGAATCGTAGATGTTGGAAACGTTAAATCGGATACGTGAAATACCTTACAATTATACTTCGTTCACGGATAAAGAAATTGTTCAGCGTTTTCTTGGCGAAAAAATATGGCAAACGATTAACGAACTCAGAAAAACGCGGCAGACGGGATATTCTGCCAAAATGTTGTTTGAAGTTCTCGGCGACATGTGGGTGGTGAGTCGTAATCCCTATCTTCAAGATGACTTAGTCGCTAATCCCAAACGCTGGCAATCATTAACCCATGCCTTACATCATCGCCTTGATCAAATAGAACAACGCTCGGATGGCGATACTCGTGTGAACCAATTATTGAGTGTGGCACGCCAGGCGGTACAGCGTTTTGAAGCCTGGTTGCCAGATCAAGGTCGTTTACGTAAAAAAGCGATGCGTAAATTAAGTGCCGTAACGGCGAGTGATAATATTGATTTTAGTGGTTTTGCCCGAGTCTCTCATGTTACGGATGCAACGGATTGGCGAGTGGAATACCCCTTTGTTGTGATTACCCCGGATAGCGAAGAAGAGGTCGCGGCGATTGTTCGTGCTTGTATCGCCTTAGGACTCACCATTATTGCACGAGGTGGAGGCACGGGTTATACCGGTGGCGCTATTCCTTTGCATAGTGATACCGCCGTGGTGAATACTGAAAAATTGACGACACTCAGCGCCTTGTCTTTTGTACCGCTACCGGGTTTGGACTCACCCGTTCCGGTTATTCGTGCGGGTGCGGGGGTCGTTACCCAGCGCGTTGCGGAGTGTGCGGCAAAGTCAGGCCATGTGTTTGCGGTTGATCCAACATCTCAAGATGCCTCAACAATTGGCGGTAATGTGGCGATGAATGCGGGAGGGAAAAAAGCGGTATTGTGGGGAACCACTGTCGATAATTTGGTCTCATGGCGGATGGTGAGTCCTGATGGTGATTGGTTGGAAGTGGTCAGAATGAATCATAATCTAGGTAAAATTCATGAACAAGCCGAGGTGTGTTTTCACATTACTCGTTATGCGGCCGATGGCGTTACCGAGAAGGGGGCAACAGAGGTTTTAAATTTACCGGGTACTATGTTCAGAAAAACGGGCTTGGGCAAAGATGTGACTGATAAATTTCTCGGGGGGTTGCCTGGCATACAGAAAGAAGGCTGTGATGGCTTGATTACGTCAGCGACCTTTATTATGCACCGGATGCCTCAACAGGTGAGAACGGTTTGTATGGAGTTTTTCGGTGCTAATTTACGCGAGGCCGTGAATGCGATTACTGATATTATTGGTTATGTTGCTAAAGAAAAAGAAGTCTTGCTCTCGGGTTTAGAGCACTTGGATGAACGTTATTTACGTGCCGTAAAATATACGAGCAAAGCGGCACGGACAGCATCACCAAAAATGGTGTTAATAGCGGATCTGGTGAGTGATGATTTACATCGAGTTGAGCAAGTTACCGCTGCGGTTTCATCTCTTGTCGAACAGCGAAAAGGGGAAGCTTTCGTCGCAATCAGCGTCGAGGCCCGGCGTCGTTTTTGGTCTGATCGAACTCGTACAGCTGCGATTGCTGCCCATACCAATGCTTTTAAAATCAATGAAGATGTGGTCATTCCCTTGCCCAGGCTGGCGGACTATAGCGAAGGGATTGAACGCATTAATATCGAGCAGTCTACTCGCAACAAGCTACACATGATTGAAGCGGTTCTCGATTATTTTCACAATGATTTACTCCAGACTAAAGACGAAGCAGGCTATTCGTTGAGTGCGGAACGCACCGAGCTTCTGGATACTAAGCGGCAAGCCGCAATCACACATTTGCAAGGTATTCAGGCAACCTGGCTGGCCTTGCTGGAAAATCTGGATGTCGCCGCCGAGGATTGTCATGCTCTTTTTGCCGACGACATAATAAATAAAATTCAAGATGGCGATTGTGTTTTGGACTTATTGTTAAGACGTGATTTGCGTATTTCATATCGTCAGTCGGTGGAACGCGTGCTTAAAAATACGTTTGCGGGGCGAGAACTTGAGCTGGTTAGAGTCCAGCTTGATAAAATTCATGCCGAAGTTCGTTCAGGTCGCTTGTTTGTCGCGCTACATATGCATGCCGGTGATGGTAATGTGCATACTAATATTCCGGTCAACTCAAATAATTATGCCATGTTACAAGCCGCAGAGGGCATTGTCGATCGGGTGATGGCGCTGGCAAAAGACCTGGGCGGTGTGATCTCTGGAGAACATGGCATTGGCCTCACCAAAATGCAATACCTGGAAGATGAAGTGATTGATGCGTTTGCACAATACAAACGACGAGTGGATCCAAACGCGCATTTTAATCGCGGTAAACTGTTGCGCGGTTCAGGGTTGGCTAACGCTTATACGCCGTCTTTGCGATTACTGCAACAAGAGGCTCTGATTATGGAAGAGAGTGAGCTGGGTGCGTTGAATGATGATATTCGGCATTGTTTGCGGTGTGGCAAATGCAAGCCCGAATGTGCGACACATGTTCCCACCGCTAATTTACTTTATTCGCCGCGGAATAAAATTTTGGCCTCCGGTTTAATTATAGAGGCTTTTTTATATGAAGAACAAACGCGCCGAGGTATTTCGGTACGCCATTTTGATGAAATGCGCGATGTTGCTGACCATTGCACAGTTTGCCATAAATGTTTGAATCCTTGCCCTGTTGATATTGATTTTGGTGAAGTTTCCATCAGGATGCGAAAAATTCTCAGTACAAAAAAACAAGGTCGCAGCAATATGGGTTCACGGCTGGCGATGCTGTTTCTTAATGTCACTGATGCGCGCACCATAAAACTAATGCGTAAAGTGATGATTCAGTATGGTTATTATGCGCAGCGTATGGCTTATCAATTGGCTAAACGGAGTGGCTTTATCAATCACGACAGACGACCGAGTTCAACGACGGGGGCTATTAAGGTACAAGAACAAATTATTTATTTTGTTCAACGGCCTTTGCCGGCAGCGCAGCTCCCGGCGCAAACCATGCGCGCCCAACTGGGGCTTGAAGATAGTACACAGGTGCCTATTTTAAGAGATCCGAGCAAAGTGACAGAGGGCAGTGAGGCGGTATTTTATTTCCCCGGTTGTGGCTCTGAGCGCTTGTTTTCTCAAGTGAGTTTTGCGACGCTGGCTATGTTGTACGAGCAAGGTGTGAAAACGGTGTTGCCGCCCGGTTATTTGTGCTGTGGTTATCCGCAAACCTCGAGTGGTGATGCAGCTAAAGGGAAAAAAATCACAACAGAGAATCGAGTGTTATTTCATCGTATTGCCAATACGTTGAATTATCTTGATATTAAAACGGTTATTGTTTCCTGTGGCACGTGTATGGATCAGTTGCTTAAGTATGAATTTGAGCAAATATTTCCGGGTTGCCGTTTATTAGATATTCATGAGTTTTTGATGGAGCGCGGGGTTAAGCTAGAATCGAGCTCAGGGGTTCGTTATCTTTACCATGACCCTTGTCATACGCCGATGAAACGCTATCAACCCACCGACGTGCTCTCAACACTAATGGGGCAAGATGTCCCACTGTCACCGCGTTGCTGTGGCGAAGCTGGTACGTTTGCAGTAGCAAGGCCGGATATTGCGACACAAGTTCGTCATAGCAAGAGCGCCGAGTTGAAGCGGGGTAAAGCAGAACTCATCGAACAAGCCGCAGGAGCAGCAGTAAAAGTAAAGTTGCTGACATCTTGCCCGGCATGTCAGCAAGGCTTGTCTCGTTATGAAGATGAGGTTCAAGTTGAAACCAGTTATATTGTTGTTGAACTGGCTCAGCACCTGCTAGGTGAACAATGGCAAGATAAATTCATAAAAAAAGCGAGTCAATCGGGGATAGAAAAAGTTTTGTTATAAAGCAAGTAGACGAATGGGGTGAAACATTTTCAAAGATGAGCACCTATGTATGATGGTGTTATTTTACGCTCATCTTTTATTATGGATCGCGCAATGTCGATATTTACCCCTGTTAATTCATCGGGCAGCTCTGCAAGCAGTTCATGTAGTAAACAATTTGCTTTTTTAGTCTTGCCCTTTTTTATCCATAATGTAGCGAGACAAATCGCTGCTTTCAGCATTAACACAACGGCGCCTTGTTGTTTTGCTTGATTTAAGGCATATTTAAAGCTCTTTTCAGCAGTAACCGTGTCTCTCTGATGACCTGATAATGCTAACTCGCCTTGTAACCGGAACAATTCAGAGATAAAAATCCTTTCTCCCGTTTTAGTGGTTTCTAGTAATGCCTTTTTCACAGTATGGCGTGCGTCATCAAACCGACCAATTTTTTGATACATAGAGGCCAGTACAGCAAGAAAATAGGAATTAGCCAAGCGATTACCGGATGCTTCATATATTTTCAACGCGGATTCAAAGCGAGCGTAATCAATTGCGCCATGCATGTCAGCGCTGGTGGCCCAAGCTTGCATCATATTGCCAGTGGCGACCCAAAATGAAAACCCATAGACTTCAGATAAGGCAATTTGTGCCTTGGCATACTCGCCTGTACGCTGATAATCACCACTTATCTGATGAGCTGTACTTAAAAAATGCAGTGCATAGGCTTGACCGAATGGATAGGATAATGTTTTTGCTAAAGACAGGGCTTCGTTAGCACGACACAATGCTTTATTTTTTTCCCCCAGCAACAGTAGTATACAACTGGCGTTAGCCAGTGCAGCAACACGCGCATTTTGGTAATGTATTAATAAACCCGTCGGCTCGCTTCTCTGTGGCAAAATCACGACTTCCGGTGCGTCCAAATACGCGAGAGCATCATGTAGCTCGCCGCGCCAAAACAAGGTACTCCCCATGATGCGTCTCGCCGTCAAGATCATAATAGGTTTATTCGCTTCTATGGCGCATTGTTGAAGTTGTTCTGCCAACTGAAAAGATTTATTCAGATCAGCGCGAACCAGATAAAAATTCCATAAACCACACACGACAACAAACAGGGTAATATGATCGTCAATATCCTCGCATAAAACTTGAGCACGAGTATATGCAGCTTCGACTTCCGGTGCGACATAGCCTTTGAGCATCGTTATGGCAAGACCGAGATCAACCTGTAAGGCCAGTTCTTTAGCTCGGTTTGATGGTGAGTCCGGTAGCAATGCCAGTGCGGTTAAACCCTGGTTGAAATGTGTGACCGCCTCAATGTTGGCTGAACGTTTGATCGCAGCTTGTCCGGCAGCTAACCAATAATCGACGGCTTCAAGATTATTGCCCGCTTCAGTACAGTGGTAAGCTATGATTTCAGGTGTATTGCGAATAACGTCTTGAAAACGCGATTTGAGAAGTCGGGCAATACGTTCGTGATAATTTTTTCGTGTTCGCTTTAACAATGAATGGTATGCGGCTTCGCGCAATAAGGCATGACGAAAACTAAAACATTGAGCAGCGCCGTCTCCCCGTCGCGTAACCAGCTCTGAATCAACGAGATGATTCAATCCTTTTTCGAGTTGACATTCGTCACGGCTCGTCACTACACTGAGTAGTTCGTGCGTGAAATCTCGACCTAGAATGGCACAGAGTTGGGCTAACTTTTTAGCCTCTCCTAACTTATCAAGACGAGACATCAGGGAATCGTGCAAGGTAGAGGGAATCGCCAGCTTTGACATGGGGACTGTCAATTCGAAATGCTCTTTTTTTTCCAATAAAGTCTTGGATTGTAAGACCATGTTGGTGATTTCTTCAACAAAATAGGGGATGCCATCGGTTTTATTCAAGATTTCCGTAAATAATTCTACCGGTAAGGTTTTGCCATGACACATTTGACGTATCATATAGCCTGATTGTTCGCGAGGCAGGCGATTGAGCCTGATATGAGTCATATTGGCATGCTGGTTCCAGGGGGGCGAAAAACCGTTACGAAAAGTGAACAAGGCAAATAAATTAGTATTATCCGGTTGCTCAACCAATTGTTTCAATAATTCCAATGTTAAAGAATCAACCCACTGCAAGTCTTCTACCACAAACAAGACCAGGCGAATTTTCATCATCGCTCGCAATACCGTTACCAGGCACTCGATCATTCGAAACTTTTGTTGTTGTGGTGTTAAAAAAGGGGGGTTAGCCTGATGATCAGGTAGAGGAAGGTTTAATAATTCAGCCAAAACCGGTACCACCTCGTGTGTATTAAGTCCCAGGCTGGCAATGGATTTTTGCAGTCGAACTCGCTTGCGCGTATCATCACCCAGGCCGCTCAGACCCAAGGTACGCTGCATCAAATCAATAATGGGGTAAAGGTAACTGTTTTTATAATAAGGTGTCCCTGCACAGCCAAATAAAAAACACGGATGATTGCCCAACGTTTCCCAAGCCAATTGCACCATGCGGGTTTTGCCAAGCCCCGGTTCACCACTGAGTAACACAACTTGGCTTGTCCCTTTTTTCGCTTGATCCATGCGTTTCAATAATAATTTCGTTTCTTGTTCGCGCCCGACCAAGCGATTTTGGTGTGTTGTTTTGCCTTTAAATTGTGTTTGATTGTTGCACTTGCCTTGTACTTTATATATCGATGTCAAGCAAGAAAAGCCTTTGAGTTGATGGAGACCCAGTGGTTGGCAGTCAAAATGACTTTGCACCAATCGATAGCTGTTCGCGGTGATGACCACCGCATTCGGTTCAGCAAAACTTTGTAATCGAGCAGCAATATTAGGCGTATCTCCTAGTGCCAGGCTGCGTTTGTCACCTTTTCCCATTTCGCCCACTACAACTAAACCCGTGTGAACACCAATACGTACTGCTAGGCTGAGTGGTTTTTGATGTTGCTGGGTATAGCGAAATTCAGAAATCAGTCTGACAATATCCAGAGCAGCCTGAATTGCTCGCCGTGCATCATCTTCATGAGCCAGTGGATAGCCAAAATAAACTAAGATGCCATCTCCCAGGTATTGAGCAACATGGCCATCATGTTTGATAACGACTTGATTACAAATTTGATGATAACTGCGCATGATGTCTCGTAAGTCTTCAGGATCAACTTGCTCGGAAAGCGATGAAGAACCCACCATGTCGCAAAACAAGACTGTTAACTGGCGACGTTCAGCATCATGGCGACCTATTATTGAGTGGGTTCTTGTCTTAACGTCCAGAGGCTCAGCAACCAGGCTTGAGAACAAAGCACTGGCGCAGTGTCCGCAAAACTCAAAATCAATAGGATTAATAAAATGGCAATCAGGACATTGACGCTTTAGTGGTGTGGCACATTGCCCACAAAACCGCATTTGAAGCGGGTTACCAAAATCACATTTTTCGCAGTGCATTATGCCCGCCCAAGAAGGGAGACCTATATTAAAATACCGATGGTGTCTAAATTTTTTGCCTGTATTTTCCTTTGTTATTCAGATAACAGAGTCCACTATGTATCTGCTATTGCAATGAAAATAACAAGAAAAAACTTGGTATTTTAATTTATTCCTCATCCTTAAGTAATAAATTATTCGATCGTCTCAGTCTTTGTACTTCTGACTCTGAATTTTTACATTGTTGATAGAGTATGAAAAGTAAATATTACCAACGCAGAGGTGAAGAATTCACATTATTAGAGGATCTCTAATGCACGCTATCGTTGTGTAAAAATAAGGGTTAAGGAACGTGTACGTCCCTAATAATCAGTTGTATTACTCTACATTACGTGCGAGTAAAAATATGTACTACTCAAGCATTAGTGCTTTTGTACTAGTTGGCGATTGCCAAAATAACGAGTGAGGGTCTATTAATGAGGCTATTGGCTTGCAGGGCTGCCTGTAGCGATAGGCAAGGTTGCTATATTGCCCCACTCAGACCAAGATCCGGCATAAGCTCGGACATTTGGGTAATTTAGTAATTTCAAAATAAAGTAAGTATGGGCTGAACGACGGTGTGTATGGCAATAAACGATGATTTCTTTGTCAGGTGTGATGCCCTTAGCTTCGTAAGTGGTACGAATTTTTTTTATATTTTTTATTTTTGCTTTATCATTTAGATCAACGCCTGTTAACCAGTCCATGTTGATAGCACCGGGGATATGTCCACCTCGGTGGGCGCGTGCCACCGCGCCTGTGTATTCTTCTATTGAGCGACAGTCAAACAGAACCACCTTTGGATTGTTTAAGTTGTCCAGAATATATTGATGGTCTACAAGCGTATTGGGTTGATAAATAATGCGGTATGTACTGGGGTTTATGGTGAGTGGCGTGTTACTCGTTGCGTAGCCTGATTCGAACCAGTCAAAAAAGCCACCATTGAGTAATGAAAATCCTCCTGAGTGTTGTATGACGGTGAGTGTCCAAAAAAGACGGGCTGCATTGACACCCGATTTATCATCATAGGCAACAACATGGTGTTGTGGCGTTAAACCCAGTTGAGCCAAATCGTGAGCCAGTGTTTCGGCTGGCGGCAGAGCGCCCAAGGCAGGGGGGGCAGCAACGGCAATATCAGCATAATCAAGATGGACGGCACCCGGAATATGGGCATGACGATAATCATCGTAATCACGCATATCAACGATCAACAGATTATCTTGATGCAAATGGGGTTTAAGCTCATTGCTGCTGATTAACAGTGGCAGTAAATCAAGCTTATTCATTGGGATTGATGGCGTTTAATGGTTTGTAGTAGCGCCTTAAGAACTTTGGCGTTGCCTGCAACCACGTCGCCCGATTCAAAAAAATCAGTCCCCCCCGAAAAATCACTGACGAGGCCGCCGGCCTCTTGTATCAGTAAAGCGCCGGCAGCCAGATCCCACGGTTTGAGTCCATATTCCCAGAAACCATCCAGACGGCCGGCCGCTACGTAGGCGAGATCCAAAGAGGCTGCTCCAGCGCGACGTAGACCCGCCGTTTCAGGAATCATGTTTTTAAATATATTAATATATGAATCGAGATTTTTCATGTCGCTATAGGGGAACCCCGTGCCAATAAGGGTGTTCGCCAAGCTTGTGACCTGAGTTACGCGAATACGTCTCCCGTTAAGTTGTGCATTCACGCCGCGAGAGGCTGTAAACAGCTCTTGTCGAATCGGGTCATAAATAACGGCTTGATCCAGTTTATTTTTGTGTTTTAAGGCGATAGAGATCGCAAATTGGGGAAAACTATGTAAAAAATTGGTTGTGCCGTCAAGGGGGTCAATGATCCAGACGTAGTCATCACCTGCGCAGTGGCCGCTTTCTTCAGCTAAAATACCATGCGATGGGTAGGCTTTACGGATGACCTTGATGATTTCTTGTTCGGCCTGTTGGTCGATTTCACTGACAAAATCATTTCGACCTTTACTTTTGATAGTGAGCGTTTCAATTCGATCTGCAGATCGTGCGATAATATTCCCCGCTTGTCGTGCAGCAGTAATCGCAGTATTTAACATGGGGTGCATCTGAGTAGGGGTTCCTTGTAGTTGGCGTGATCTCGATTATAAAACGAAAACACGCGTTGTATGAAACAAAATAATTTTTTCAAGTTAGGCATTGAGCAAATAATGAATTGTAATGTACGTTTTGTATTGGTGAACACCTCACATCCAGGTAATATTGGTGCGGTTGCTCGGGCGATGAAAAATATGAGTTTAAAGCAACTATATTTAGTTGATCCTAAATATTTTCCGCATGCTGACGCGACGGCACGGGCATCTGGTGCGGATGATATTTTGGAAGACGCGAAGGTGTGTGCAACGTTAGAAGAAGCGCTGAAAGGGTGTGAGCTGGTGTTTGCTTCCAGTGCGCGTGCGCGCCGATTGTCCTGGCCTACTTTAACACCGCGAGCCAGTATTGCTGCTATTGCTGAAACCCGTGTAGGTGCTGCGGTGGCGATTGTTTTCGGTCGAGAAAATTCGGGCTTAACGAATGATGAAATTGCCAAATGTAATTATCTTGTTGCTATACCGAGTAATCCTCAATACAGTTCTTTGAATATAGCAGCAGCAGCACAGATATTGGCTTACGAGCTGCAATTAAAAGGGATGGAAGACCAGACAGGTAAGGGGCTTCAAGTTGAGAAAACGATGAAAATAGTGCGTTTGGTGACGAATGATGAACTGGAAGGCCTGGTTGGCCATTTCCAGCGGGTGATGGAAGAGCTGGAATTTATTGAGCCTGGTAAACCCAAGACGGTGATGCGACGATTACGTCGCTTATTTGCTCGCTCGAAATTAGATGTGGATGAATTGAATATTTTTCGGGGTTTGCTCACCGCAGTTCAAAATAGATTTAAATAATTGAATAATAATTAAAAAAGCAAAGTGTAATAAGCAAAATGGCCACAAATGTGATGAGTGTACGGTAAAATAGTCAAGTTGCATCGTGCAACATAAAAGTATAGTAATTTAGTCAGGTATTGTGTATAGTGAATTTTCTTGGAAGCAACAACGTGTATGGGGTTGCCTCGTAGCATGGTCTTTCGTCATATTAACGAAGATATTAACTGTGTTTTTGCGCGTGATCCAGCGGCTCGAACCCGGTTCGAGGTGTTGACGACTTACCCCGGTTTGCACGCTGTGATGGCACATCGTATCAATCACCAATTGTGGAAGTGGGGGCTAAAATGGCTTGCCAGAATGTTATCAAACACGGCTCGCTGGTTGACGGGAATTGAAATTCACCCCGGCGCGGTGATTGGTTGCCGTTTTTTTATTGATCATGGCATGGGTGTTGTGATCGGTGAAACCGCTGAAATCGGTGATGATTGCACGTTATACCATGGTGTCACTTTGGGTGGAACGAGTTGGGATAAAGGTAAGCGACATCCTACATTAGGCCATAATGTCATTGTGGGGGCAGGTGCGAAGGTGTTGGGACCCCTGTTGGTGGGTGAGGGTGCGCGTATTGGTTCAAATGCAGTCGTTATGAAAAATGTCCCGGCAGGTACGACCGTAGTCGGTATTCCGGGACGAATTATTCGCAAAGAGGTTACTGAGGAGATAGAGCATCGGCGAGAAATTGCGAAAAAAATGGGTTTCGATGCCTATGGAACGACACGAGATATGCCTGATCCAGTGGCGCATGCGATTAATTGCATGTTGGATCATATTCATGCCATGGATGTGAAAATGGAGTCTATGTGCAGCTCTATTAATGAATTAGGAGGGAGTGTAGCTGAGATAGAGATGCCCGATCTTGATACACAAGAAATTAAAGCGACCTTACCGGATGATAAAATGTAACGATTCAGCGTATTTAGATTTTGCTTTGCGGAAGGGTGAATAAAAGTTGACTGTGGGTCTCAACGATGTACAATCATGATGTCCTTACATTAAATAAGACATTAAAAGGGTTTTCTTTATGAGATTAACAACAAAAGGTCGGTACGCCGTAACTGCAATGCTGGACTTGGCGCTAAATGCTGCAGATCGTCCGGTTCCGTTAGCCGATATTTCACAAAGGCAAGGCATTTCTTTGTCTTATCTGGAACAGTTATTTGCGCGGTTACGTAAACAAGGTCTGGTGGACAGCGCCAGAGGCCCCGGTGGCGGGTATCGGCTCAGTCGTACTGCCAATGAAATCGCTGTCGTTGACGTTATTATCGCTATAGATGAAAAAGTAAATGTAACGCGTTGTGGAGGTAAAGGTGACTGCCAAGATGGTAAGCCTTGCTTGACACATGAGCTTTGGGAAGATCTGAGTGCGCAAATACATCAGTTCCTGGCTGGGATCACGCTAGGTCAATTGGTTGAACGTCGTCATCGAAGAGAGGCTGTGGCATCTCAAGAGACAACTATTACACAACCGCAACCGTTTGGCAGCAAAAAAGAAGAGCCGCCAACTTTAGCAAACTAAGAAAAAATGAAATTACCTATATATTTAGATTATTCAGCAACGACCCCTGTTGATCCGCGAGTGGCGGAAAAAATGGTGGAATGTCTTACCCTGGACGGTAATTTTGGTAACCCGGCCTCTCGTTCACATACGTTTGGGTGGGCAGCCGATCAAGCCGTAGAGGGTGCGCGAAGACAGGTGGCAGCGCTACTGAGCGCAGATCCAAAAGAGATTGTATGGACGTCGGGAGCAACAGAGTCTAACAATCTGGCGATAAAAGGTGTGGCTCATTTTTATCAAAAAAAAGGACGGCACCTCATCACTTTAAAAACTGAGCATAAAGCGGTGCTCGATTGCTATCGTCAGTTGGAGCGAGAAGGCTACGATGTGAGTTATCTTGATCCTGAAACTAATGGTCTGCTAGATCTTGAAAAACTGGTTGCGGCGATCAGGGACGATACAATATTGATCTCTATTATGCATGTTAATAATGAAATTGGTGTGATCCAGGACATTACTAAAATAGGCGAAATGGCCAGGGAACGGGGTATCTTGTTTCATGTTGATGCCGCACAAAGCGCAGGAAAAGTAGACATCAACTTGCAGCAGATGAAAGTTGATTTAATGTCTTTTTCTGCACATAAAATCTACGGACCTAAGGGTATCGGTGCACTTTATGTTCGACGCAAACCGCGCGTACGGATTGAAGCACAAACACATGGTGGTGGACATGAACGAGGAATGCGTTCAGGGACTTTGGCGACCCATCAAATTGTGGGTATGGGCGAAGCTTTTCGCATTGCAAAAGAAGAAATGGCAACGGAAAATATTCGTCTAAAATCTCTCAGGGATAGGCTCTATAATGGTTTAAGCGATATGGAAGAAATTTATGTCAATGGTGATTTAGAGCAGCGAGTCGCCGGCAATCTGAATATCAGCTTCAACTATGTTGAAGGTGAGTCATTAATTATGGCATTAAAGGATATTGCGCTGTCGTCGGGTTCAGCTTGTACTTCTGCCAGTCTGGAGCCCTCTTATGTACTGCGTGCTATTGGCCGTAGTGATGAACTTGCGCATAGCTCATTGCGTTTTACCCTAGGTCGTTTTACAACAACTGAAGAAGTGGATTACATCATCAATTTAATTCGCGAACGGGTTGCAAAATTACGTGAATTGTCACCGTTATGGGATATGTATAAAGACGGCGTAGACCTCTCAAAAGTTAAATGGGCAGCGCACTAAGCATGGCGATAACTATGAGTGTGGCGGCGGCAGATCGAGTCAAGTCCTTCCTGGAGGCCAGAGGTCATGGTGTGGGTGTGCGCTTGGCCGTTAAAACAACGGGTTGTTCGGGTATGGCCTATGTGTTGGAGTTTGTCAATGAAATTGAAACAGACGATTCCGTTTTTGAAGATCAGGGCGTTAAAGTAATTGTGGATGCAAAAAGCTTGCTCTATCTTGACGGTACCGAGCTTGATTACGGTCGTGAAGGTTTGAATGAAGGCTTTAAATTTAACAACCCTAATGTGAAAGATACATGTGGGTGCGGTGAAAGTTTCAGTATCTAATAAAGATATGACTGATTTTTTGCAAAAAAACTATTTCGAATTGTTTGATCTTCCGCTTCAGTTTGACCTCTCTTTCCCGACTTTAAGCGTTCGTTACCGGCATCTGCAAGCCTCAGCGCATCCTGATCAGTATGCCGGAGGTACAGCGCAGGAACGGCGTTTAGCGGTGCAATTTTCGGCATTGATTAATCAAGCTTATTTGACCCTGAAAGACCCGTTGCAACGGGGGCGTTACTTGTTAAGCTTGTTAATAGATGATGTCGGCGAACCTACTCATACGGTACAAGACACCGCCTTATTATTGGAACAAATGTCATTACGGGAAGAGTTTGACGAAATTAAAAAAACAAGCCCCATAGAGATGGCCAGGTTAATAACATTTATAGACAAAATTGAAGCACAGCAACAGACTATTTTGACAGATTTGAGTGCCTGTTTTCAGCATGTGAATGAGACAAAAAATGCCAAAAAAGCAAGTAGCCTGTTAGATAAATATCAATTTTTTTCGAAGTTGCATGACGAAGTATTGGAGTTAACCTAAAAGGGTATTATGGCGTTATTACAAATTACTGAGCCTGGGCAATCCACAGCCCCCCATCAACACCGTTTATCAGCGGGGATTGATCTCGGAACAACTCACTCTTTGGTGGCCACGGTACGCAGTGGTATCCCTGATATATTACCTGATAGTGATGGGCAAAGCTTGTTATCGTCGGTTGTTCGCTACAGTAAAGAGGCGGGTATTGAAGTGGGCGGTATTGCCAGAGCCAAAGCAGTGGTTGATCCGCTGAATACTATTGCTTCCGTTAAGCGGTTAATGGGACGCGGCTTGGCGGACGTGAGTCATACCGCCAACCACTTGCCTTACCAGTTTGTTGATGCCGATGCCGGCATGCCGCGTATTAATACTGAGCTAGGCGAGGTGAGTCCTGTTGAAGTCTCTGCTGAAATACTCAAGGTGCTGCGCGACAGAGCACAAGAAGCGCTGGGTGGCGAATTGTCAGGCGTGGTGATTACTGTTCCTGCTTATTTTGATGATGCTCAGCGTCAAGCAACTCGTGATGCCGCACGGCTTGCTGGACTTCATGTTTTACGCTTGTTAAATGAGCCGACTGCCGCTGCCGTCGCCTATGGCCTGGAAAAGGGAAATGAGGGTATCCATGTTATTTATGATTTAGGCGGCGGAACTTTTGACGTGTCTATTCTTCAGCTGAATAAAGGGGTTTTTGAAGTGCTGGCGACGGCGGGTGACTCTGCATTAGGTGGTGATGACATGGATCAGCTTATTGCCGAATGGCTGATAGAGCAAGCGGGTTTGGCGAATAAGCTGGAACACAAATTATTGCGTACACTTACAGAACAGGCTCGCTCTGCGAAAGAGTTATTAACGCTGCGTAGTGAAGTGGATATCAACATTGAATATGAAGAGAAAATTTCATGGCATGGTGTATTGACTCGCGAGGTTTTTGAAGGCTTGGTTATGACCTTAGTTCAGCGTACCTTGCTACCCTGTCGACGGGCGCTCAAAGATGCCTCAATCACACTGGATGAGATTAAGGCGGTGGTGATGGTGGGGGGGGCCACCCGTGTGCCGCTGGTTCGCAACGCAGTGGGCACTTTTTTTGAATGCCAACCCCTGGTCGATCTTGATCCAGATAAAGTGGTTGCTTTGGGTGCCGCGCGTCAAGCAGATCAGTTGGTTGGCAACAATAACGCGGCGGGTTTATTGTTACTGGATGTCACGCCTTTGTCTTTGGGCATCGCGACTATGGGTGGTTTGGTAGAAAAAATTATTCCTCGTAACACGCCTATTCCTGTTGCCAGAGCACAAGAATTTACGACCTTCAAAGATGGCCAAACGGCCATACAATTACATGCCGTACAAGGTGAAAGAGAATTGGTTGATGATTGCCGTTCACTTGCACAATTTGTTTTACATGGTATTCCCCCAATGGTTGCTGGTGCTGCTAAAATCAAAGTCAGCTTTCAAGTGGATGCGGACGGCTTGTTGAGTGTGAGTGCTGAAGAATTAACCAGTGGTGTACAAAGTCGTGTTCAAGTGAAACCGTCTTATGGTTTAACGGACGAAGACATCTCCGCGATGCTACATGATTCTTTAGCGTATGCCTCTGACGATGTAGCGAGTCGGCTCTTAAAAGAGCAGCAATTAGATGCCGAACGTTTGCTCGAGTCAGTACAAGCTGCCCTTACTATGGATGGTGAACGTTTGTTAGAAAGCCAAGAAAAAGAGCTTATTTTGCAGGCTATGCAGAATTTATCTGATAACATGATGGGGGATGATCATCTGCATATAAAAGAATTAATCGCCACCTTGAATGAGGTCAGTATGACTTTTGCAGCAAGGCGAATGGATTCTAGTATGCAGGCTGCGCTCAAGGGGCATCGGGTTGAAGAGATAGACCTATGACACAGATTATTTTTTTACCTCATGAAGAAATTTGCCCGGAAGGTGCCGTGATTGAAGCTGAGCCGGGTGTAACGATATGTGATGCGGCATTGCAGAATGGCTTATCAATAGAACATGCTTGTGAAAAATCATGTGCGTGTACAACCTGTCATGTGATTATTCGTGAGGGGGGGGGCTCTCTTGCGGAAGCAACCGAACTTGAAGATGATTTATTGGATAAAGCATGGGGTCTGGAGCCGGATTCACGATTGAGTTGTCAAGCCGTTGTCAGCAATAAAGATCTGGTTGTCGAAATTCCAAAATATACAATTAATATGGTCTCTGAAGGGAAATAATCATGCAGTGGAATGACCTACATGACATTGCAATCGCACTCACCGACCAATATCCTGATGTCGATGCTCGTTATGTGCGTTTTACCGACTTGCATCAATGGGTCTGTAAACTGGAAGATTTTCGGGGTGATCCCCAGCGTTCTGGAGAGAAATTATTAGAAGCCATCCAAGCGGCATGGATAGACGAACAGAATTAAGGAATGAGCACGTAATAACTTCCTTTTTGGCGCTCGGATTTAAGAAGGTGAAATTTCAAAACGAGAAGTTATTGAAAAGCTAATACAGCCAAAATAACAATAGAGAGAGACAGGGCGGGGTTAAATAGACGGATACGTGTCAGTTGTGTCACTGTACGATGGCTTGGGTTGGGTTCTTTAAAGAGTTGTTTTGCCTGGTAAATCAAGGCAATTAAAATGCTAACTACAAATAGTTTTAGCCAAAATAAAAAAGACAGAGTGACGAAAGGGTGGTAAAAGACCATAAGTACTATTCCGGATATGACGAGCAGAGCCAGCCCTATGATACCAAGATGAAACAAATATGATGTTATAATGCTTCTGGTTTCTTGTGGAATATCTCCCTTGTTTTGCTGTGTCAGGTATAGATTTAAAAGGGCATTGCAGAGGGATGCACCCACACCAATACATAGCCCGATGAAGTGAATAATAAGGAATAATGTCAGCACGTTTTTCTTCTTGTGGTTTTTACTTGTATAGTAAGTTAAATAAGGGGACGAAACTAAAATAAAGAACGGCAAGAACTCCTAAAATATAAAGTCCGTATTTACTGGGGTTTTCTTTTATAATATCCAGGGTTGATCTTGCTGTTCCCTCTTTACACTGTTGTTCATAGTGCAAACGCGCTGTAGTGGATCGCTTTTGTTGGTAAGTCTCGATTAATTGTTTTGCTGCTTCAAGTTGAGCTTCGTCTCTAAGCCAGATGGCAGGGACTGCGGTTCCCCAAAATCCCGATGTGGTTTCGTATGTATCGATATCATGTTCTGCCAATAGCGTGCGAACTTCATGGGCTTCATCATCAGGAACGTTTCGTAGCTTAAATAATTGTTTTGCCATATTCTGGATTAGATTTAAGTGCTTTCTGATAAATAGATTTTAAGATAGAGTTAAGTCATGATTGTATTTGCATGGTTTTTTACCGTTCGACATGAAAAAACGGACATAAGTACGTAATATGAGTACGATATATTATTTCATTTTGCCGTTTATTCAACACACGTAGATTTGAATTCCGAAATCTGACTTATTATACAGAAAAAAAGAACACAATATGCTGGAATTTTTACAAAGCAGGCCTGTTGTCGATGAGGACACTGCTGTTTGGGTTTTCGATGTTTTTGACTGGTCTTTAGCCGAGTTTGATGCCAATGTTATCAATCAGGAGTCGGTGTTGGTGGTGCCGAGTAACGAATTTTTCCCCGGCAATGCCGACAGTGCTGCAGCCATGGCGGAGCTGATTTTTCGACAAGTACAAAAATATGCGGGGCTTAGTCATTGGCCTTGTCAATTAGTAGATCAACACGGTTTTCAGGATGGCTTGAATCATACGGCCAGTGTTGCTTCAATTCTGAGTTCCGAGCTATCAACAACGCCACAATCGAATGAAAAAATAACGCTGCCAGTGATTCCCTACCATACCGGGCAAGTCGGCACACCAGATACGCTTATCGCGCACTATGCCAGTGTCTTAGCATTTTACTTAGGTGGAATGGCCAAAACTGAACCCCCTGGTGGTCAGGCTGCATATGGTTATGCGATGGAGGTGCTTGCGATTAGATTGGGGTTTGGTGTGTTATTTGCTAATACCGCGTATCATTTTAGGGGGGGCTGCGGTAAATGTTCAGGGCCAAAAGTGGAGCGAGAAATATATTTATCTCAAGATGAAGCGATTTATGCCTTGGCGTTGTTTGCGGCGTTGAAAGCACTACCAACAAAGCAAGTTACACCACACTTAAAATCGCATTTGCGATCAGTTTATAAACGTGCAGCTAAAGATATTTCGCGGTATCAAACCAAATTAGTGCAGTTGCGATTACGACAAAAATGAATAAAAAAAATACTGAAAAAGCGATATCAAGTCAGCAAGAAACCTTAGCTTATACTTTGCACGGCAATCGATATTTAAACATCACTTATCAATGCACATTACGTTGCGCATTTTGTCCTAAATTTAATGGCACCTGGGAGGTGCAAGGTCTTGATCTTCGTCTTCGCCGTGAGCCCAGCGCTGAAGAAATTCTCACCGCAACAGGCGATCCGGGTCGTTACAACGAAATCGTATTTTGTGGCTTAGGAGAAACCACACTACGCTGGGATACGATGATTGAAATAGCGACAGCACTCAAGCTAAAAGGCGCAAAAATACGTTTGAATTCGGATGGTTTGGCGAATTTGGTACACGCCCGTGACGTGACATCAGAAATGCACGGCTTAATCGACAGTCTATCAGTCTCAATGAATGCGCATAATGAAACCCTTTACAATCAACATTGCCGACCCAAGCTTGATGGTTCCTATCAAGCCATGCTGGAGTTCGTCAGGTTAGCAAAACAATATGTGCCCGATGTAAGTGTTACCGCCATCAATGGTTTGCAAGGAGTCGATATCCAAGCCTGTGAAAATATGGCTAATAAGCTGGGTGTGAACTTTAGACGCCGTGAATTGGACATAGTTGGATAACAAGGAGCTTGTTTGAGCGCTAAGTTGATTCACGGTGCTCTTGTACTCTGTGCCCAGCTGAATGTTCCAGGATGATCAAGTTAATTCCGTCTCCATTCCTTAAGTCTGCTTCAATGTTGCCGTTATTAGGGCTAGGAAACATTAAATATATCCTCGCGCCTTGGCGGTGGAGAGAGCAGAGTAGAGCTTTTAGGTAGGAGATCGAAAATGGATGTAGCTGATTTATTGGCTTTTAGCGTAAAAAATGCAGCTTCAGATTTACATTTGTCAGCGGGTTTGCCGCCGATGATTCGCGTTGATGGGGACATCAGGCGAGTCAATGTGCCTGCGCTGGACAATAAAGCGGTACACGGCATGTTGTATGACATCATGAGCGATAAACAGCGGAAAGAGTTTGAAGAGCAGTTTGAAACCGATTTTTCTTTTGAAATACAAGGCTTGGCACGGTTTCGTGTCAATGTGTTCAATCAAAATCGGGGGGTTGGTGGTGTTTTTCGAACCATTCCTTCGACTATTTTGACGTTGGAAGACCTAGGTGCACCTGATATTTTTAAGGAGATTACCGATAAACCACGCGGTTTGATTTTGGTTACCGGACCCACGGGTTCAGGTAAATCTACGACCTTGGCGGCGATGCTTGATTACAAAAATGAAAATGAATTTGGTCATATTTTAACGGTAGAAGACCCGATTGAATTTGTCCATCAAAGTAAAAAATGCCTGATTAACCAACGGGAAGTGCATCGGGATACCCACGGTTTTACCAACGCACTGCGATCTGCCTTGCGTGAAGATCCAGATATTATTCTTGTTGGCGAAATGCGGGATCCAGAGACCATTGGCTTGGCACTCACTGCAGCTGAAACCGGCCATGTTGTATTTGGAACACTCCATACCAACTCAGCAGCAAAAACAGTGGATCGTATCATTGACGTGTTTCCTGCCGCTGAAAAAGAAATGGTGCGCTCGATGTTATCAGAGTCACTGCAGGCTGTTATTTCTCAAACTTTAATTAAAAAGGTAGGGGGTGGGCGAATTGCGGCGCACGAAATTATGATGGGTACACCTGCAATACGTAACCTGATTCGAGAAAACAAAATTCCACAAATGTATTCAGCGATCCAGACGGGTCAGTCGATTGGTATGCAAACTCTAGATCAAAACCTTAAAGAGCTGGTGAAGCTCGGTAAAATTACGAAACAAGATGCTCGTATGAAGGCTTTTAACAAGGATTCGATTTAACTGTCCAGTTTAGAGGGGCGGTAGAAGATTGGGAGCAAAGTTTTTTTAAAAGCTGGGTGAATTCAAGGCGGGGTATATCAATGGCACCCAAACGGGTGAGATGGGCAGAGCTGACTTGACAATCAATCAGTTGAAATTGCCATTTCTGAAGCTGTTTTGCAAGCTGAACCAACGCGACCTTGGAGGCATCTGTTGCGAGGCTAAACATGGATTCCCCATAAAAGACCTGGCCGATAGCGATACCGTATAACCCTCCCACCAGGCGTCCATCTAACCAGGTTTCTACGCAGTGAGCTATTCCTTTTTCATGTAAGTGACAATATGCAGATGCCATTTCCGGCATAATCCAGGTGCCCGGACTTTCTGCACGAGGTGCTGCACAGTGTTGTATCACTTTTTTGAATTCGGTATCAAAACGGATATGAAAATGTCCTTTTTTTATGGTTTTTTTTAGACTCCGGGAAATTTTTATTTGATCAGGGAACAATACGGCACGGGGGTTGGGTGACCACCATAAAATAGGTTGTCCTGCACTGTACCAAGGGAAAATACCTTGTTTATAAGCGGCGATTAAACGTTGTTCTGATAGCGCGCCCCCCATAGCAAGCAGGCCATTTGGATCTATTTCGGCTTTTTCAGGATCAGGAAAAAACTCAGGATTATCGGCTTCAGGTAACCAGTAAATAGGCATAAAATTAAATTTTAGTTAAACGGCGCACATTGTTTGAGTTTATTTAAGCGCTCTATAATATAGCAGGCTTCTTCATCTAAAAAACTCTCAATAGCAGGACGCAGTTTTATGTGATTAATCCAGTGTGCAGAAAGTGTGGGTACGGGCATAAACCCTCGGCTTATTTTATGTTCTCCTTGAGCGCCAGCATCAAAATGAAGAAGGTTGTTGCGAATACAATATTCTATTGGTGTGTAATAACAGGTTTCGAAATGCAAGCTATCATATTGTTCTGAACACCCCCAATAACGGCCATATAAAGTATGATGTGTTTTTATAAAAAAAGACATCGCAATAATTTCATCTTTTAACATAGCAACTGCTAAAACAATAGCAGAACTCATTCGTGTATTGAGTTCTTTAAAAAAGTTTAAGTTGAGGTAGGGCATGCCTTCTTTTCTACGGCATGTACTGCTATACAAGTGATAAAATTGTAACCATAGAGCCTCATTCATTTGTTGACCTTCAATCATTTTTAAAGAAACGCCCATCTCCTGAATACGTCGCCGTTCTCTTTTTATATTTTTTCTTTGTTTGGCGTTGAAGCGGTTTAAGTAATCGTCAAAGGATGAGCATGTCTGGTTTTGATTGCTCCAATGGAATTGATATCCCAAACGTTTGATGAAGCCCGCTGACAAAAATGTATTACAGTCTTCCTGGTTGAGAAAGAGGCCATGAATAGACGATATATGGTATTTTTTAGCATGTTTGATGGCGGTGTCGATCATGATGGATGTGATTTGGGCGCGGCTGGCACTGGGTTGTACCAGTAATTTTGACCCGGTAACCGGTGAAAAAGGAACTGCGATAACCAGTTTAGGGTAGTAGCTTAAGCCTGATCGGTGGTATGCCTCTGCCCAGGCAAAATCAAAAACAAACTCTCCCCATGAGTGTGTTTTTAAGTACATAGGCAGTGCGCCTACTAACAGTCCTTCTCTATACGCAACAATATATTGTGGATACCAGCCGCTATGCGAACCCACGCAACCTTCAGTTTCAAGTGTACGTAAAAAGGCATAGTTTATAAAAGGATAACGCGCAGTGTTTAAAGCATCCCACTGTTGGGCATGGACTTCAGCAAGAGATGAAATAATTTGGCAATTCATTAATCAGGTAGGTTCAATATATTTTATCGAAGGCACCCCCTACAGTATAGCGGCCTGGTGCATTTTCCGGTGTGACGCGAATAACGTTAACGATGGCGCTGAGTGGGGGGGTGACATCTTTTAAACGGGGAACAACGTTAAGTTCTAGTTTATTGCCAGGTTTCAGGGGTTCCTCAGTCGTAAACAAAATACCATTGCCGCTGATATTTTTTCCTGTACCTGAGATGACCCTTGAGTCAACCACATTCGCATCGCTGATATGTCGGTAAGTGATATCGCAGTCTACTTTCATTCTGGCAAAGGTGCGTCTTTCATTTTTATCAAAAAACACAGTCCCATTCCTCACTGATTATCAATAAATCGCTCAGCATCCAATGCGGCCATACAGCCTGATCCTGCGGAAGTAATGGCCTGTCGATAGATATGGTCGGCCACATCACCGGCAGCAAAAATACCCGGAATACTGGTTTGCGTAGCGTTGCCCGAAGTGCCACTTTGTATCTTTAAATAGCCATTTTTCATTTCGAGTTGTTTAACAAAAAGCTCTGTGTTGGGGCGATGTCCGATAGCGATAAATACGCCTTGAAGCGAAAGTTCTTTTGTTTCCCCGGTTTGGCAATTTTTAATGCGAGCCCCGGTGACGCCAGTATTATCGCCTAGTATTTCATCAAGGACATGATTCCAGACGACTTCAATGTTTCCATTTTTTGCTTTTTCCAAAAGTTGATCACTTAGAATTTTTTCAGATTTAAAGGTATCACGACGATGAATGATGGTCACTGTTTTTGCAATATTAGACAGGTAAAGGGCTTCTTCAACCGCAGTATTTCCACCACCAATAACGGCAACATGCTGGTTTCGATAGAAAAAGCCATCGCAAGTTGCGCAAGCGGAAACACCGCGACCCTGGAAAGCCTCTTCTGAGGGTAAGCCTAAATACATGGCTGAAGCGCCTGTGGCAATGATGAGGGCGTCACAGGTATAAACACCGCTATCCCCTGTTAATCGAAAAGGTTTTTCAGTCAGTTCGGCTTTGTTGATATGGTCGAAGATAATTTCGGTGTTGAAACGCTCGGCATGTTTAAGCATGCGATCCATCAGCGCAGGCCCTTGCAGACCTTCTACATCACCTGGCCAGTTGTCGACTTCGGTGGTGGTGGTCAGTTGCCCCCCTTGTTGCAAGCCGGTCACTATGACGGGGTTCAAATTGGCTCTTGCAGCATAAATGGCAGCAGTATAACCGGCCGGGCCGGATCCCAAAATCAATAACGGGCAGTGTTTGGTATGACTCACGAATAGTTTCCTTACATTAAAGCCGGGCGGTTTCTCAGAGTGTTGTTCTATAATAAAGTATGCGGGTGTCAGATCGCAAATAAAAGCGTCAATTTTACGAGTACTTTGAGTAGAATAAGTGTTCGCATGAATGCACTAATTGTAATAAGGAAAAGGACAACAATGCGCATTGGAATTGTAAAAGAAATTAAAACCATGGAAGGTCGTGTGGCACTTATCCCTGCTGCGGTTGCAGAGTTGGTGGGGCAAGGGCATGAGGTATTGGTGCAGCAAAATGCCGGTTTGATGAGTGGCTATGCTGATCGTCAATATCAGGCGCTGGGGGCTCGTATTATGCCCAGTGCCAAGGCTTTGTATGGTGAATCGGAAATCGTTGTGAAAGTGAAAGAACCGCAGCCCGCTGAAGTGGCGATGTTGCGACCGGATCAAATCCTTTTTTCTTACTTGCATCTGGCGGCAGAACCTGGCTTAGCGCAAGCGCTAATGAAGTGTGGTGTGACGGCGCTGGCATTTGAAACCGTTGAAGATCCTCTGGGTCGCTTACCCTTATTAGCGCCTATGAGTGATATTGCCGGGCGTATCGCCGCTCAAGCGGGTTGTCATTATTTACACCAGTCTTTGGGTGGAAAAGGTTTGCTGCTGGGTGGTTTGCCTGCGGCTGAGCGTGGTAAAGTAGTGATAGTCGGTGCTGGAGTTGCCGGTTATAATGCGGCTACGGTAGTGGCATCATTAGGCGCAACCGTTGTGGTTTTCGATTATAATCGAGACAAACTGGCTGCAGCAAGAGCCTTGGGAGATAATGTCACCGGTCTTTATCCTTATGCCGACCAGATTAAGGCTGAAGTTAACTCTGCGGATTTGCTTATTGGTGCGGTGTTGGTGACCGGTGAGCGAGCGCCTCATGTGGTCGACAAAGAAACGGTCGCCAGCATGGAACCGGGCAGTGTGATTGTTGATATTTCGGTAGACCAGGGCGGGTGTGTCGCTACAACCCGGCCAACGACGTATCAGAATCCAACCTACGAAATGGATGGCGTCGTTCATTTTTGCGTAACGAATATGCCAGGTGCGGTTCCTAAAACGGCATCGCAGGCCTTGTCTGCATCATTAATTCCTTATGTCAGCGCCTTAGCTCAGGCCGATTGGATCGATAATGCAGAGCTGACTGCTGGAATTAATATTCAAGGGGGGGCGTTGCGGCATCCGGGATTAATTAAGAGCTTGGGGTTTGCACCTCAAAAATGATTAAATTTTTAATTTTATATACCCATTAAGGTTATGTTGTGAGTGTTAGCGCGTGCAGAGGTGCGTGAAAACACCTACAACATAACGCTATAGGTATAAAATATAGAGGCATGCGCTTGGCACAAGCAACTCGAAATAAAGCGAAACCGGTGGTTTCTGCACAACTCGTACGGGGGGTTCGTGAGGGCGTCTTACTCGTTGTTCTGGCGGTGGTCACTTTCATTTTTATTGCCTTGATCAGTTATCAACCTGAAGACCCGGCATGGTCACATAGTGGCTTGAATGACGAAGTGGCAAATGCAGCAGGATGGGTGGGTGCCTGGTTTGCCGATGTATCGTATTATTTTTTTGGTGGCTTTGCTTATTTGTTTCCTCTTACTTTGTTATATGGCGGCGGATACTTCTATAAAAATAGAGGCGATGCAAAACCAGTGGCGGATTTAACGCTTGTTTTTCGAGCCAGTGGTTTTCTTTTGCTCATTTTTGCGGGTACCGCATTGGCAGGCATGCATTTTTCTCACATTGCGGCAGAACTTCCTGTGGGTATTGGGGGCATGCTGGGTGAATGGCTCGCGGCGGTATTAATTAAACCGTTTAGTATCGTGGGTGCAACGGTTCTGCTCTTTGCCCTTTTTTTAGCAGGCATTACCCTCTTTACAGGCTTGTCGTGGTTTTGGCTCATGGAGGCCATTGGTGAGTGGGTTTTAAAAACCTATGAACAAATTTTAGATGGCAAAGACAGGTTACGAGATTATCTTGCAGATAGAAAGGTTATTGCTGAGCAAGAAAAAGCGACCCAAGTCATCACTCAAAAGAGAGATCAGCCGGAACGAAAAACTCAACCTATTCTGAAAAAAATAAAATTAAGCCGACGAGCTGAACAGGATAAACAACAAGACCTATTTTCTGATTTTCGTGATGATACGCTACCTTCTCTATCGTTGTTAGATAAACCTTCTGAGCATAAAAAAGGGCAAAGCCAGGATGAATTGCAAGCTATTTCGCGGCTTGTTGAACTTAAATTGCTCGATTTTAATATTGAGGTGGCGGTCATAGCGGTGCATCCAGGGCCGGTGATTACACGCTTTGAATTGCAACCGGCAGCCGGTGTTAAAGTCAGTCAGATCACTAACCTGGCAAAAGATCTCGCGCGTGCTTTGGCGGTAATCAGCGTTCGTGTGGTGGAAGTGATTCCTGGTAAATCTTATATTGGCTTGGAAATACCAAACGAACACAGAGAAATCGTTCGCTTAAGTGAAATTATCTCCAGTCGTGTTTTTTCCAAAGTGGACTCGCCTTTAACTTTGGCCTTAGGGAAAGATATTAGTGGACATCCTGTTGCGGTGGATTTGATGAAAATGCCACATTTGCTGGTTGCAGGTACGACCGGTTCGGGTAAGTCGGTTGCCCTGAACTCGATGGTATTGAGCTTGTTATATAATGCTAGGCCGGATCAAGTGCGCACGATTATGATTGACCCTAAAATGTTGGAGCTCTCTATCTATGAAGGTATTCCGCATTTATTGACTCCGGTGGTGACCGATATGAAAGAGGCAGCGCATGCGTTACGTTGGTGTGTTGCCGAAATGGATAATCGTTATCGTTTATTAGCCGCCATGGGAACAAGAAGTATCGCTGGTTATAATCGCAAAGTAAATGATGCCATTAAGTCGGGCGAGCCTATTGTTAATCCGGTTACGCCGACTGATAATGAAAATGGTGAGACAATTTATCTGGATCCACTACCTTATATCGTTGTCATTGTCGATGAATTGGCTGATATGATGATGGTCGTAGGTAAAAAAGTAGAGGAGTTAATCGCCAGACTAGCGCAAAAAGCACGTGCGGCCGGTATTCATCTTATCCTTGCTACGCAACGTCCTTCGGTTGATGTCTTAACGGGTTTAATTAAGGCCAATATTCCTACTCGTATTGCTTTCCAGGTTTCATCGCGCATCGATTCTCGAACTGTATTAGACCAAATGGGTGCCGAACAGCTTTTAGGGCATGGTGATATGTTGTACCTGCCGCCGGGTACTGCAGTGCCGACTCGCGTCCATGGTGCTTTTGTTGATGATCATGAAGTACATAATGTTGTGAATGAGTTAAGAAAATCGAGTGAACCTAATTATATAGAAGGGCTCATGGACGGCAGTTTCGACGCCGCTTCTGGAGATGTCATGCTGAATGGGGGCGAAGAGGTTGATGAGCTTTATGATCAGGCGGTACGGATTGTCACAGAAAGTCGCCGAGCCTCCATTTCTGGTATTCAGCGCCGTCTTAAAATTGGCTATAATCGCTCAGCGCGAATGGTAGAAGAAATGGAACGATCAGGCGTTGTTGGTACGGTACAGTCGAATGGCTCGCGCGAAGTATTAGCGCCACCACCTCCTGAAAAATAGATCGTCAAAAAACAACGGATCAAGTCATTCATAATGAAATTTTGTAGAGCTATTTTTGCTATTTTTGTTTTATTTATAGTCATTACGACGACCGCGCAAGCCGGCCAGGGAGCGGCGTGGCTTGCTGAGTTTTTTTCCAAGGTCAAGACATTCAAAGCCCAATTCAGCCAGGTAGTCGTTGATGACAGTGCGAATAAGATTCAAAGCTCTTCAGGTATAGTTTATTTAGCACGACCTGATCAATTTCGTTGGAACTATCAAAAACCGTATGAGCAAGTTATTGTTGGTGATGGTACAAAAATATGGATTTATGAACCCGACCTGGATCAAGTTACGGTAAAACACCAGGGTGCAGCAATCGATAATACGCCCGCACAGATGTTGGCTTCTGATGTGCCAATAGATAAAAATTTCCTGATTAATGATTTAGGGATGAAAGGGGAAGAAGCCTGGGTAGAATTGATTCCCAAGCAAAAAGAGGCCACATTTTTGTTGATTAAGCTGGCTTTTCAGAACGGGGTACTCAGCAAGATGTTGCTCGGAGACAGTTTAGGGAATCAGACTGAGCTGATATTTACACAGGTGCAGAGTAATCCTGAGCTGGAGAAGAACATTTTTGTTTTTACTCCGCCAGATGATGTTGATGTATTTGGGCCATGACATCCGGTCAAAACAACGACTTGGATAATATAGGGCGTCCCCTCGCAGATCGCATGCGGCCGCAAAATTTAAACGAATTTTGTGGACAGTCACACCTACTTGGCCAGGGCAAACCTTTGCGTCAGGCTTTGACGACAGAACGCATTCATTCAATGATTTTTTGGGGGCCGCCAGGAACAGGCAAAACAACTCTGGCTCGCTTGATTGCACAGCAAACTGATGCCGCTTTTTTAACGTTGTCTGCGGTATTGGCTGGCGTGAAAGACATTCGTTCTGCGGTGGAAAAAGCAAAACGCTTACGTCAAGATGAAAACCGAGGGACGGTTTTATTTGTCGATGAAGTGCATCGTTTTAACAAGTCTCAGCAAGATGCCTTTTTGCCCTATGTGGAAAATGGCACTTTAGTTTTTGTCGGTGCGACCACAGAAAATCCTTCTTTCGAGTTGAATAATGCTTTATTATCACGCGCTCGCGTCTATGTATTAAAAGCGTTTCAGCCAGCCGAGTTACGCAAGATTATTTTGCGCGCATTAAGCGATGAAAAACGAGGGCTGGGGCAACACCGTCTTACTTTGTCTGATGAACAGATGGAACGTTTCATTTTGCGCGCCGATGGCGATGCAAGACGGGCTTTAAATCTATTGGAAATACTTTCTGATTTGTTGGAACCTGCCACAGAAGTGCAGACGGTTAGTGATGCTTTACTCGACGACTTGTTAAGTGGCGGTGAGCGCCGTTTTGATAAAGGAGGCGATGCCTTCTATGATCAGATTTCAGCTATGCATAAAGCAGTACGCGGTTCGGCACCCGATGCCGCTTTGTATTGGTTATGTCGTATGCTGGATGGGGGTTGCGATCCGCTTTATTTAGCTCGACGTATAGTACGTATGGCCAGTGAAGATATTGGTAATGCAGATCCGCGTGCTTTGGCTCTGTCTCTGGATGCCTGGCAAGTACAGCAGCGACTCGGTAGCCCGGAAGGGGAGCTTGCACTTGCTCAGGCCGTCATTTATCTGGCCAGCGCACCTAAAAGCAATGCGGTCTATATGGCTTATAAACAAGCGCTTGCTGATGTCAAAGCGCATCATTCTTATCCTGTGCCCCCTCATTTGTGTAACGCACCAACTCGTTTAATGAAAGAGTTGGGGCAGGGTAAAGACTATCGTTATGCGCATGATGAGCCGGATGCTTATGCGGCCGGTGAAAATTATTTTCCTGAAGCCTTGTCTTGCAGACAATATTACCAACCCGTAGCGAGAGGTCTGGAAATTAAAATTGGTGACAAACTCACACGTTTGCAAGCACTCGATCAACAATCTCAGAATAAACGCTATTCCTCATGACGAGCAAATTATGCTGACTTGGATAGCGATTGCCGGGGGCGGTGCGCTGGGTGCCGTCGCACGATATGCTCTCGCCAATAGTATTTATACGATACTCGGACGGGGTTTCCCTTATGGCACTTTAGCTGTAAACCTGATTGGTTCTTTCTTTATGGGGTTTTTGTTTGTTTTATTATTAGAACGCATTAATGTGGGGCCAGAAATACGCGCAGCGATTATTGTTGGTTTTTTAGGTAGTTTTACTACTTTTTCTACTTTTTCAATGGAAACTCTTACGCTCATAAATCAGGAGGCTTATACTAAAGCCGCACTGAATATTGTACTCAGCGTGGTGGTGTGTATTTTGTTTGCCGCCCTGGGCGTGGCGCTGGCGAGGCGATTATGAAGATGACACAAATAAGCATAGTACGCGTTTATTTTTCTGAAAAAGACAAAAATATTGAATCTTTACTCAAACGATTGCATGATAGAGAAAAAGTTAAGGGCGTCACCGTTTTTCGGGGTATATCTGGTTTTGGTGAATCCGGTATCGTGCATGACAGTCACTTGGTTAGCTTATCTTTTGACTTGCCTATCGTCGTTGAATTTTTTGACGAACCCGATAAAGTAAAAAAAATAGTAGGACACATCGCAGAAAAGATTAAGCCCCGACATATGATCTGGTGGGATGCTAATGTAAACATGAGTTAGGAGTGGGCGCTAAAATGGGAAGTTATTCCGTGCTCATTTTTTAATATCATATGCTAAAAAGAGGTAAGAAATGCTTGACCCGCAATTGCTAAGGCAACAACTGGACGATGTAGCCCAACAACTCAGTCGTCGCGGTTTTCAATTGGACACAAAAACATTATTCGAGCTAGAAATCCAGCGCAAAACTCTGCAAGCCGATACGCAGAATTTACAAAGCGAAAGAAACAGTCGAGCCAAAGCCATAGGTCAAGCCAAAGCACAAGGCGAAAATATTGAGCCCTTATTGGCTGAAGTCGGTACATTAGGAGACCGTCTCAAAAAAATGGAGCAACAGCTTGCTGACGTTCAAACGAGCTTGGAACATATTCATCTGACGATTCCCAATATTCCGCATGCATCCGTACCGGCGGGTAAAGACGAAAATGACAATGTCGAAATTCGAAAATGGGGAGAACCCAGGCAGTTTGATTTTGCAATTAAAGATCATGTTGCTCTTGGCGATGAATTGGCTTTGCTGGATTTTTCCACGGCTGCAAAAATAAGTGGTGCTCGTTTTGCCGTAATGAGCGCGGGTCTGGCCCGTTTACAGCGCGCACTAACACAATTTATGTTGGACACCCATAGCGGAGAGCACGGTTATACCGAACTGTATGTACCTTATCTTGTTAACGCCGACAGTTTGCGGGGAACCGGGCAGTTGCCTAAATTTGAAGAAGATCTGTTTGCGGTGAATGCCCAGGGTCTGTACATGATTCCGACAGCTGAAGTCCCCGTAACCAATATGTTGCGTGATACCATCGTCAGCGGTGATCAGTTACCCATAAAATATACCGCCCACACGCCTTGTTTTCGCAGTGAGGCGGGGGCATACGGTAAAGATACTCGCGGTATGATACGCCAACATCAATTTGAAAAAGTAGAAATGGTGCAATTTATCCGTTCAAGCGAATCCTACGCCGCTTTAGAGGCTTTAACAAGCCATGCGGAAACCATTTTGCAAAAACTGAACTTACCTTATCGAGTCATGAACTTGTGTACCGGAGATCTTGGGTTTACAGCGGCCAAGACCTACGATTTAGAAGTGTGGTTGCCCGCTCAAAATACCTATAGAGAAATTTCATCTTGTAGTAATTTTGAAGCTTTTCAAGCCCGCCGGATGTTAGCTCGCTGGCGTAACCCTGAAACCGGTAAACCTGAGTTACTGCATACCGTTAACGGTTCAGGTTTAGCGGTAGGGCGAACGTTGGTTGCCATCATGGAAAATTACCAACAAGCCGATGGCAGTATTCGCATTCCCGATGTCTTGGCTTCGTACATGGGCGGCGTTGACGTCCTTGAAAAATAGAGATCGCTATGCATTTCCCCATTACACTCAAAGTCAAGGATCAACCCTGCTTGATTATTGGCGGCGGTGAAGTTGCAGCACGAAAAATTAACTTGTTATTGCAGTCCCAGGCACAAGTTACGGTTGTTGCTCCTGCACTTTGTCGTCGCTTGCAAATGGCATTGAATCAGCAGCAGATCAAACACCATGCGCGAAAATTTTCTCCAGAAGACATCAATAGCATCGTTCTGGTTATTGCCGCAACGGATGACCAACAGGTTAATCAACTCGTCGCTCGTACTGCTACCGCTCGTTATATTCCAGTTAACGTGGTTGATTGTCCTGATTTGTGTACTTTTACGGTGCCTTCTATTGTCAGGCGCGACCCGGTATTAATTGCTGTTTCAACCGGAGGCACTTCACCGGTTTTAGCGCGTTTGTTACGTGCCCGTCTGGAAACGATGATTCCGACGGCCTATGGAAAATTGGCCGGTCTGTTGGGTACGTTCAGAGAGCACGTTAAATTACGTTTTAGTGAAACTGTTGAACGCCGACGTTTTTGGGAACGAGTATTAAGTGGATCGGTTGCTGAGCTGGTTTTTTCAGGTAGAGAAGAACAGGCGCGCCAGGCGTTGCATGCTGAGCTGAATAATGACATTACCTTGGCGTCAACGACAGGTGAAGTCTATTTAGTGGGTGCCGGCCCTGGAGACCCGGATTTGGTGACTTTTCGAGCCCTGAGGCTAATGCAACAGGCTGACATTGTGCTCTATGATCGGTTGGTTTCAAGCGAAATATTGGATTTGGTACGCCGCGATGCAGAGCGGGTTTATGTCGGTAAACATCGGGCAAATCATGCTATGCAGCAAGGAGAAATCAATCAAACTCTGGTTGATCTGGCTAGAGAAGGGAAGCGGGTATTACGTCTGAAAGGCGGTGACCCGTTTATTTTTGGTCGAGGGGGAGAAGAAATTGCCCTGTTAGCCGAAAATAATATTACATTTCAAGTTGTCCCGGGTGTCACGGCGGCCTCAGGGTGCGCCACCTATGCCGGCATACCGCTGACCCATAGAGATTATGCTCAATCCGTTAGCTTCGTCACCGGGCAACTTAAGGATGGTAGCATTAATCTCAATTGGTCTATGCTCGCACAACCTCAGCAAACCGTCGTTATTTATATGGGCTTAAAGGGCGTAGATATCATTTGTGCCGCCTTACAAGCCCATGGTGCGCCCGCTACCCGTCCTGCCGCTTTGATTGAGCAAGGCACCACCAGTAAGCAACGTGTTTTCAGCGGTACACTGGCCAGTCTGGCCGAGATCGTTGCTCAGGCAAAAGTTCATGCACCCACGCTCATTATTGTCGGTGATGTGGTTAAGCTACATCATCAACTGGCCTGGTTTAATCTGAAACATCGCGGTTAGAAAGCCGTTCTTGCAATACGCCTAGACATGAGGTGTTGACCTATTCAACTTCAATTTATTAAGTTTTCTCCTTATTTGGTTTTGTCGCCTCCTGAGTTTGGCTGTTTAAGGTAAACTAGTCAAGGAGATTACACTGGGACACCGTCAAAATAGCCTTGACGGTGTCCCAGGGGGGAAAGGCTTAATGAGCATCAAAATGAGCCAGCAGATTGCCACTTAAATTAAGGGAAGACATAGGATGCTAAGGACATTTGAACCAGGGTTTGGCACAGGCGGTGTACTTTTGTGTATGTTGATGATGGTTATGATGCCCACCGTGGCTATATCGGATACGAGTGAACAAGAAATTTGTGTGCCACCTTATATTTGGCAAACCGCAAAAAAAAATCAGCAGCGCTCTACACCGGAGATCATAAAAAATCTGGCCACGAACCAGGTTGTGTTGTTAGGTGAATTTCATGACAGCGTACTCCATCATGATTGGGAACTGGCAACAATAGCCGCTTTGTATGGTCAGAGTTCAGCCCTGGCGATAGGTCTTGAAATGTTACCTCGGAGTGCGCAGCCCGCATTAGATCGATGGGTAAGGGGAGAGACGAACGAAGAAACTTTTCTTAAAGAGTCAAAGTGGTATGAATATTGGAAATTTGATGCCGAACTTTATCTTCCTATCTTGCGATTCGCACGCATGAATAATATACCCCTATATGGTATTAATGTGGAACAAACCTTAAAGAAAAAAGTAAAAGAGAGAGGTTGGTTTAATATTCCTAAATCCGAAAGAGATGGGATTCGTGATCCGGCCAGTCCTGGCGATGCTTATTTAGAGATGCTCGCGTCTACTTATTCGTTACATGGTCATCATGGTGCATCAACAGATGGAAAAAAATCAAAAAAATTAGATCTGGATAAATTGAAAAAGGACAGTGGTTTTCAACGATTTGTCCAAGGGCAGCAGTTGTGGGATCGTGCTATGGCTCACGGTATTGAGACCTTGGTCAAGGCGATGCCCAAACGTCAAGTTGTCGCCATTATGGGCAGCGGACATATTATGAATGGTTTTGGTGTGCCTCATCAATTAGCGGATTTAGGTGTTAAAAATGTTGCGACTCTCATTCCATGGGAACAAGAATATGAGTGTGAAATGTTAACATCCGATTTTGCCAGCGCTGTTTATGGTATGCCTGCACTGCCGAAAAATGGGTTTTCGGGCAAGCAGAAGCTGGGTGTACATATTGAATCAGCGAAAAAAGGAGTAAAAATAAGTCGGGTTATTGATGAAAGTTTGGCGCAAGCAGCGGGGTTAGTGGCGGGAGATATCTTTGTTGAGATGGCCGGAATTAAAATTAAACGAGTGATCGAAGTGATTGATATCGTAAGAAAAATGCAAGCGGGTACCTGGTTACCTATTGTTGTTTTGCGGGGAGATGATAAAATGACCATTGTCGCAAAATTTCCCCTGATTAAAGTAGAATAAGAGGCATACTGAGTTGAATCAATAAAATTCTTAGCTATGAGGCAAGTGATGAGAAAAATAATAATATTGCTGCTGACCATGAGTTTGTTTGCTTGTGATTTAGGCCAGTTTACTCAAACTCAAGAAACCCCCGAGTATTTTATTTCTATTACGAATGATCCACACCCTCTTGTTGTCGGGGAAACAGCAAAAATATATGCGACACTGAGAAAAGAACGGAGAGGAATTTCTGCGTGTGATATTAAATTTCAACAATATAATAAAAATAGTCCCAGAGATACTTTAGCAGAATGGCGAAGAATGGAAGAGCGTAGTCCTGCTGGTGTATACCACGGAAGAACCGCAGTATTTGATGGGGTGGGGGCTTGGGTGTTGGAGTTTAAAGTGAAATGCAGGCGAGGTGAAAAAATATTTGAATTTCCATATAGCGTGGGCGAGAGTCTATGAGGTGGCTGGTTTTATTTGGGTTGATGAGCTTGGTAGTAAGCAGTTGCAGTTTCAAGTCACCAACCCGTGATAAGGTTGACCAGCTCATTGTGCGTGCAGAACAAGGTGACCCAAAGGCGCAATATCAATTAGGTTTGGAATATTGTTGTGGTTTTGGTGCCGGGCATGATACCCCTATTGCATTGCAGTGGTTTTGCAAGTCTGCGGAGCAGGGCTATGGTCCCGCCCAATATGAAGTGGGTCGTTTTTATGGTTTACGCATGGCGACACACTACGGTGAAAGCCACAGGCAAGATCTGATTCTAGCCTATGCATGGTATCGTTTGGCTGCGGATCAATCCGTACCCTTGGCAGCCGCTGAACGTAATGCCTTATTAAAAGAGTTATCTTCCCGGGAAGTGAAAGCAGCAGCTAATCTCATTGAACGGCAAAAACCGATGCGTTGTGGTTAAGCTTACAAAAGTATGAAATGGAGTCACTGAATGGCTGGCAAAGCAAAGAGTCGTCGGCATATAAAAAAAGTCATCGTTAAACAGTTAGAGACTGATTTTGATTTCTCACGATTAGAATATAAAAGTTTAATTCGGCCTGGTAAGGGAAAATCCAAACTGTTTGGTTTGATTGCTGCCAGTGCTGTTTATATGCTGGGTTTTGGCGTTGCTTTTTTTGGTTGGTCTAATGGTGTTGTACCCGATAGCACTTTTGCTAAAACAGTTTGGATTTTGATGATTCCAGCCAGTGTTATTGGTTCTGTCGTTTGGTTAGTTGCAGATTCCCGGTTTGAATATCCTGTTAGAATGACAATGGCGAAATATGTTGCCGATCTTGAAGCGGGAGAAGGCAAATTGTGGCGATATGGGCCGGTGTTAGAAACGTTGGCTATTAAAGGTCTGGATATTCCTTATCTGGTTTCACTTTCGAAAAAAGGTCAAGGTGGAGAGATAGATCCACAGGACTATTCAACGCTGGTACATCGACTTTATGCTGAAATTGCCAGTGATAATGCGAGTATCACCGGAGAGATGTCCCGTCAGCTAGAAGAAAATTTATTGCCTGGATAAAAGATGTAAGGGACGGCCTAATGTATAGATGGCTTGTCGGTTTTGTTTTTATTCTATCTAGCTGTGCTCCTGTTATTCATCCTTCCTTGCCGGTTAATCAATCTCCTGTTTTGATAGGAGAGTTGTTTATTGCTCAAGATGGCATAACGATGCCAGTTGCGGTGTGGTTACCCCAACAACACATCCGTGCCGTGATTATTGGTGTTCATGGTTTTAACGATTATCGTAACGCATTTGTTCTGCCGGGTTCTTTTTTGGCTAAACAGGGGTTTGCTTTTTATAGTTACGACCAAAGAGGGTTTGGGGCAACGCTGCATCGAGGGCTTTGGCCTGGCAAGAATCGCTTGCAAATGGATTTGTATCACTTCATCTCTATCATTGAAAAGCAACATCCTAATACACCAATCTATTTATTAGGAGACAGCATGGGTGCTGCCGTGGTTGTTTCAACTCTGGTTCGGTTTCCAGACTTAAACGTTGCAGGCAGTATTTTAAATGCTCCAGCCATTTGGGGGGGCGAGACGATGAACCGGGCTTACCGGCTTATTCTTTGGTTGGCATCACATACTGTTCCTTGGTATACGGTAACGGGCGAGAGTTTAGGTATTCAAGTCAGTGACAATATTTCCTTATTGAGAAAAATGAGTAAAGATGAACAGCTTATTCGTGAGAGCAGATTTGATTCTTTGTATGGTTTAGTGCAGCTCATGGACGAAGCTTTTACCGTGGCACCTCAGTTATCACGTCGAGTTTTAATATTATACGGACAAAAAGATGAAGTGATTCCACTACATTCGGTTTGTCGTTTAATTGCTCGTCTTCATAAATCGCTTGAGGTTCATTTTTATCCGCAGGGCTACCATTTGCTTCTCAGGGATTTACAGGCCTATGAAGTATGGAAGGATATGGTGGTCTGGATTGAACAGCAAGATGGGAAAGTTTCGGGTTCTAGTGATAGTTGTGGTAGTTAACCCTATAACTACATAAATTGTGATCCAGAACCACTTCACTGCTTTTATCTGAAATAGTCTCGGCTTAACCAGCCAGGCCTGCATTTTTTTAATCGTAAAAACCGAATATAGGGAATCAAAATTAAATAACTTATGCAAGTGGTGCACAAATTTAGTTTCTATTTGCATGTTTGCACACGCTAATACCATGGGTATATTAGATCACTTCACATCACATGTTTTTTTAAAACGCTAAGGTTTATTTTCTTTCAGGTTTATTTTTTCAGTTTGATTTAAGGATGAATCATTATGATCTTCTACATGCAAAGCACAAACGGTTATTAGTTCGAATTTGTTTTGTCGTCAAGGTGTTTGACGTTGATTCAAAAATGTCGTTTAAAGGCTTGCATTAATAATGTTTTAAACTTTAATTTTATTGACTCTATGGAAGGATTTATCATGAAAATTTATTCGCATACTATGTTGGTTTCAATGGTTGTTTTAGGTCTGTTCGCTAGTGGCTTTGCTCAGGCTGATAGCCCGGCAGACATCAGTTCTCCAGATCGCCATTCGGTTGAAGTGTCGGGTAAGATCAACCTGTATCGTGTGCAGGTGGAAGGGATGAATTTTGGCAAGGGTAAAAATAAAACACATGCCGAGGTGATGGTTTCTCTCGATTCTAAGCCGGGCATAGTTTATACCTTGGCTTTGGGCAAAGATAAAAAGAGCGAAAGTATTGCTAATCAGGAAATAGCCAATACTTTACGCGTAGCTTATGTAAACCGTTTGCCGGTGACCTTGTATCGTCAGATTTCTGGGACGCAGGATAACAACTTCAAAATACTGATGGTTCAGTTGGATTAAGATTAGAGCATTTTTGCTTAGGCTGGAGGTTGTAAATCAAGGGGTCGTTCTTAATGGCCCTTTTTTGTGTTATTGCGTCGAGAGTTATTGAACCTAAAAAACGCTGTTGATCCACGATGTATAGCACAAGTTCTTGATCTGCCTACCCTATTCGGGGAAAAGTTTCATTATCGTTAAGGTGAGCATGACTTTTCCCGCTACGTTATTCGAATCAATATTTTGCGCTATACGCTCTGAAAGAAGTGCCTTTGGGGTACAGATTTGCGTCCAACTGCGTTTTCTAGGTTGAGCACGCCTGAACTTGTGTCATTATACCTAGCCGTTTGGTTGGTAGAGACCTTATACCTTTTCGTGATGACTCTGTAGATTAGCTTCTCAAAAAGCACGTTACCTGTATTTTTTTGTTCAATTAGACCTGGACGTAGGTTGGGGGTGGGCACTGCTGGAAGTTTTCTAGGGTATATTCTTTGATAGAAATAGCCTACCATTGTCATTCAAATTACAGTTATAAAAGGAATAGCTATGCATTTTTTTCCATTACGTTATCGAGCTTGTCTTTTGACTACACTTTATTTTGCATTGCTGGCATCTTTTTCTATATTGGCTGTAGCGGATGATTTGAACCCGGGTGGCGATACCAAGTTGTTGCAGGCCATCAATGGCGATCACCGCAGTGCAAAAAATAGCGCACGCGATCCCTATCGTAAGCCGTTAGAAACACTGACCTGGCTGGGATTAAAAGAGGATATGACGGTGGTTGAAATTACGCCCGGTGGGGGTTGGTATAGCGAAATTCTGGCGCCCTATCTGAGAGAAAAAGGTACTTTCTATGCGGCGGGTTTTGATGCCGGCTCAGAAATAGAATATTTTCGGCGTAACGCTAAAGCATTCAATGAAAAGCTTGCTGCGAATCCAGCTGTCTATAATAAAGTCATTGTCACTGAGCTGGCACCGCCAACAAAAATCACAATTGCGCCCCCTGGCTCGGTTGATTTGGTGCTCACCTTTCGCAACGTCCATAATTGGATGTCGGCAAATAACAGCGATGCAGTACTTGGGGCGATGTATACCGCACTCAAGCCTGGCGGCACACTGGGTTTAGTTGAGCATCGTGGCAACCCTGACATTGAACAAGACACCGAAGCAAAATCAGGGTATGTGAATGAAGCCTATACCATCGCACTGGTAGAAAAAGCAGGCTTTAAACTGGTGGAAAAGTCAGAGTTACTGGCCAACCCTGAGGACAGTAAAAACCATTCCAAAGGCGTCTGGACGCTGCCACCGACTTTGCGTCTCGGCGAAAAAAATCAGAAAAAATATCTCACCATTGGTGAGAGCGATCGCATGTTGCTGAAATTTGTCAAATAACTTGAAAAATGTAGGTGCTGGCGAAAATAATGGTGCGCTATTGTTGTCGGCGTAAAAAATGTGGAATTGACGTATAATACGGGTCGGCATTTGTGGGCGACAACTTTATGGATCAATCTTTAATCTTTGACGTAGACTTAATCAAGCGTTATGACAAGGCAGGGCCTCGTTATACTTCTTATCCAACAGCCGTACAGTTTACGGAAGATTTTGGCTCAGAAGCTTATGCGGCGGCAGCAGTGGCAACCAATAAAGAAGCAAAATTACGCCCTTTATCGTTATATTTTCATATTCCTTTTTGCGATACAGTTTGTTTTTATTGCGGTTGTAACAAGATTGTTACCAAAAATCGTCAACGTACCGAAGCTTATTTGGAACATTTGTTTGTTGAAATGGCTCAACAAGCTGCATTATTTGATCGTTCGCGGACAGTTGATCAGTTACATTGGGGCGGGGGCACCCCAACCTTTTTAAGTAATGACCAGATGCGCGCCTTGATGGACGAAACTCGACGTCATTTTACGTTGAGAGAGGACGATACTGGCGAATATTCGATTGAACTTGATCCCAGAGAAGTACGTGCAGGCACTATTAAATTATTGCGCGACCTGGGGTTCAATAGAATTAGTATGGGAGTGCAGGATTTTAACCCAGCGGTGCAAAAAGCGGTCAACCGGATTCAGTCTGAAAAAGAAACGCTGGCTGTTTTAGAAGAAGCGAAGAGTTTAAATTTTAAGTCCGTTAACCTGGACTTGATTTATGGTTTGCCATTGCAAACGACAGCATCATTTAGTGAAACCCTGGATAAAATAATCGACGTTAATCCGGATAGATTGTCGATATTCAACTATGCCCATCTTCCTGATTTGTTTAAAACACAGCGGCAAATCAAGGCTGAAGAGCTGCCCTCTCCGGCTGAAAAGCTTGAAATTTTGCAGTTAACTATCGATCGTCTCAGTGCTGCAGGTTATCTTTATATTGGCATGGATCATTTCGCTAAACCCGATGATGAGCTGGCCATCGCTCAGCGTGAGCATACACTGTATCGTAATTTTCAAGGTTATTCTACGCATGCCGAATGTGATTTGATTGGTATGGGGCCGACAGCCATCAGCATGGTGGGTCAGACTTACGCACAAAATGTACGTGAAATAGACTCATATTATGAGCGTATAGATCAATCTGCATTGCCCGTATTTCGCGGTATTGAGCTCAATGATGATGATTTGTTACGCTGTGATGTGATTACCCGACTCATCTGTCATTTTCATCTGGATATTCCGTTGATTGAAAAAAAATATGATATTAAATTCGATGATTATTTTGCTCAGGAACTCACTGATTTACAAATAATGATGAGCGATGGTTTAGTGGAAATTTCTGCGACCGTGATGACGATTCCACCTCGAGGGCATTTGTTAATTAGAAATGTTTGTATGGTATTTGATCGTTATTTGCGGAATCGCAAAAATCAGCGTTTTTCCAAGGTTATTTAGCGCGAAGTAAAAAAAACGAGATTATAGATATGTCAGGTAATTCTTTTGGTAAATTATTTACAGTTAGCACCTTTGGAGAGAGCCATGGCGCAGCGTTAGGGGCGGTGGTGGATGGTTGCCCGCCCGGTTTGCCATTAACAGCCGCTGATTTACAGCGGGATCTTGATCGTCGCAAACCTGGAGCCTCGCGTTATACCACGCAGCGTAAAGAGTCCGACCAGGTTGAAATACTGTCCGGTGTGTTTGAAGGAAAAACCATGGGGACGCCGATTGGTTTGCTGATTCGGAATGAAGACCAGCGGTCCAAGGACTATTCTGATATTGCAGAACAATTTCGCCCTGGACATGCAGATTATACCTATCAGCAAAAATATGGAGTGCGGGATTATCGCGGAGGAGGGCGATCTTCTGCTCGTGAAACCGCGATGCGGGTTGCCGCAGCGGGTATCGCAAAAAAATATCTTGACGCAGAATATGGCATTACTATTCGGGGTTATGTGCAGCAAATAGGTGAAATTAAAGCTGAAAAACTAGACTGGTTCGCCATTGAGAAAAACCCATTTTTTTTTCCGGATCCGGAAAAAATACAGGCTTTGGAAAGCTACATAACAAAAATACGCAAGGCGGGGAACTCCATTGGTGCCAGAGTGAATGTGGTTGCCACGGGGATGCCTCCCGGTTTGGGGGAACCCGTTTTTGATCGTCTGGATGCTGACATAGCTCATGCCTTAATGAGTATCAATGCGGTAAAAGGGGTAGAGATTGGAGCGGGTTTTGCTTCGATAGAGCAGTCGGGTGCAGAGCACCGTGATGAGTTAACGCCAGAGGGGTTTTTGAGTAATAATGCAGGGGGGGTGCTCGGTGGTATTTCTACCGGACAAAATATCGTCGCTAGCATTGCGATGAAGCCGACATCGAGTATCTTGTTACCTGGGCGTTCTATTAATAAAAAAGGTGAGGTGGTAGAGGTGGTCACCAAAGGGCGACATGATCCTTGTGTCGGTATTCGCGCCACCCCTATCGCGGAAGCGATGTTGGCCTTAGTCTTAATGGATCATATGTTGCGCCATCGAGCTCAAAATCAAGGTGTTCAATCTGTAACGCCTCTTATTTCTTGACGGTTCTGCTCTTGGCGCGTATCATTCCGCCTTCTTGTAAGGCATGACCGGGGTATAGCGCAGTCTGGTAGCGCGCCTGCTTTGGGAGCAGGATGTCGGGGGTTCGAATCCCTCTACCCCGACCAAGAAATTGGCAGACAGAGCAGTCTTTATACCAAAAGCTGTGAAGGTCTATGCCACGTTATTTTTGGTAGGTACGCAGGGTGACTTGCGCCTGTAGCTCATCAGGATAGAGCATCGGCCTTCTAAGCCGAGGGTAGCAGGTTCGAATCCTGCCAGGCGCGCCATTTTTATTAAAAGGGCTTGTCAGGCCAGTAGTAAGGAAGCAACGATTCAGCGGTTGGAATGACGCTGGACGGTTACGCGAAAAATATGGTGGGTGTAGCTCAGTTGGTAGAGCCCCGGATTGTGATTCCGGTGGTCGTGGGTTCAAGCCCCATCATCCACCCCAAATTGAATAAGGTGATTAACAGAAATCATCTTAAAATAGCTGCTAATAATAATATTTGCGAGAGTGGCGGAATTGGTAGACGCGCTGGATTTAGGTTCCAGTGGGGTAACCCGTGAGAGTTCGAGTCTCTCCTTTCGCACCATTTCATTACCTCAAACTATGTCAAATTTCCTTGGGTTGTTTTTGTTGGGTTCAATATAAGCTTAAAGAGGCAGAGAAATTAGATGGATGTATCTATAGAACATACGGAAGGGCTAGAGCGCCGTATGATCGTCACCTTGCCGGGTGACGATATCGACGAGCAGGTTAAGGCACGTTTAAAGAAGCTGAGCAAAAAAATTCGCCTTGATGGATTCAGGCCGGGGAAAGTACCTTTCAGTGTGATAAAACGTAAATACGGTACTGAAATCAGAGATGAAGTAAGTCGAGATCTACTGCAAACGAGTTTCAGTGATGCGATTGTGCAAAAAAACCTGCGTTTGGCTGGACAGCCTAGCATTGAAATCAAAGACAGTGCGCCCGGAGAAAACTTTCAATACACGGCTATATTTGAAGTGTATCCCGAAATCAAACTGACGATTCCTGAGCAATTTCCTATAAATAAACCTGTTGCGACCGTTGGTGATGCGGATATCGATATTGTTTTGGAAAAAATGAGAACACAGCAAACGGACTGGAGTGCATTGGATAGAGCGTCAGCATCTGGAGATCGACTGAATATCGATTTTGTTGGGCGTATTGATGGTGACAATTTTGAGGGTGGGCAAGCTAAAGACTTTAATGTTGTGATTGGCTCCAAAGCTTTGGTGGATGATTTTGAAACTCAGTTGATAGGTCGAACAAAAGGGGAGAGTTTCACTATTAATGTCACCTTTCCGGAAGACTATGGTATTGAAAAACTCAAGGGCAATACTTGCCAGTTTGATGTTGTGGTAAATTATGTTGAAGCCTCACAGATGCCGGAAATAAACGATGATTTTGCCAAGCGTTTTGCTGTTGATGATCTCGTTTCGTTGCGTGCTCAAGTCAAAGAAAATATTGGGCATGAAGTGGAGCAAGCTGTTAAAGACAAGGTCAAAGAACAAGTCGTGGACATGTTATTGCAGTCTATCCCACTGGATGTGCCAAAAAAAATGGTAGAAAATGAGATTGTAGCGCGCAAGCAAAAGGCCACAGAACAATTGATGGGGAGTGGTATCAGCAAAGATTTAATTAACCTAGAAGATGCGACTTTTTCTGATTCAGCATTGCGTAGCGTTAAGCTGGGATTAATCATTAGTGATCTTGTTAGGGTGAATAAACTGGCTGTTACCCCTGAAGCGGTACATCAAGCTATTGCTAAAATTGCTGCAAACTATGAACATCCAGAAGAAATTACTCAATGGTATTTGGGTGACCGTAGTCGCTTGGGTGATGTGGAAGCCTTATTGCTAGAAGATCAGGCCATTGCACTTATACTTGAAAAAGCTAAAATATCAGAGCAACAAGTGGCGGTAAGCGAACTGATGAAATATGGTGATGGTGCTTAGGGGTGATGTATGTACTCAAATGCCCTTTTGATTCGTATATTCCATTACAAGTTACTCCCCTTTATAGCTATAGCGCGCCTTGGTCTGCATTGGTGTCGGCAAATTGAGTTACATTGTCCACTATGCGCCCCACGTTGCAATGTACATTGCAAACAAAAATTCTGCACTTCTTGGTATTGTAGTTTATACCTTATCCCTATAGATTGGATATGCTCATTATTTAACGTGCTAAAAAATTAAATAGATTTATAATCTAGGGTTATCTAACGTGCTACTATGCCGATAACACTACAAACCATCACCAGGAGCAATCAATGTCCGGCAAAATAAGTAATGGATTACACCCCATGACGGGGCTTAACTTGGTTCCTGTCGTTGTTGAGCAGTCTGCTCGAGGGGAGCGTGCCTACGATATTTATTCTCGCTTGCTCAAAGAAAGAATTATATTTCTGGTTGGGCCTGTCGAAGATTATGTAGCAAACGTGATTGTCGCTCAGATGTTATTCTTAGAGTCTGAAAATCCAGAAAAAGATATTTATTTGTATATCAATTCTCCTGGAGGTTCGGTCACGGCTGGATTGGCCATTTACGATACCATGCAGTTTATCAAACCCGAAGTCAGTACGATGTGTATTGGTCAAGCGGCGAGTATGGGCGCGTTATTATTGACGGGTGGAGCTAAAGGTAAACGCTATTGTTTGCCGCATTCCAGAATGATGATTCATCAACCTTTAGGTGGTTTTCAAGGTCAGGCGTCAGATATTGATATTCATGCCAAGGAAATTCTACTGGTTAGGGACAGGCTAAATAATATTATGGCTCGTCATACGGGTCAGTCTCTTGAGGCAATTCAAAATGATACGGATAGAGATAATTTTCTGAGTGGTGAGCAATCAGTTGAGTATGGTTTAATTGATAAAGTGCTTGAGAGTAGATAGAAACAATATTGATTGTCATCGCACTGGGTTTAGAGTTTAAAGGATTAATGTGTGCTTGTTTGAGACAGGGGTATAGCTATGAGTGATAACAAAAACTCGGGTGAAGAGAGTAAAAAACTTCTTTATTGCTCCTTTTGTGGAAAGAGCCAACATGAGGTTCGGAAATTAATTGCAGGTCCGTCTGTTTTTGTCTGTGACGAATGTGTGGAGCTTTGTAATGATATTATTCGCGAAGAGTTGCAAGAAAAATCAGCTTCAAGTGGTGACTCCAGGCTGGCTACGCCAAAAGAAATAGATGAAATTTTAGACGAATATGTCGTTGGGCAGGAAAAGGCTAAAAAAGTTTTATCTGTTGCTGTATATAACCACTATAAGCGTTTGCATGTGGGATTGAAAAAAGATGATGTCGAGCTATCCAAAAGTAATATTTTGCTGATTGGGCCGACAGGGTGTGGTAAAACGCTGTTAGCAGAAACCTTGGCTCGTCTTTTGAATGTACCATTTACTATCGCTGATGCGACGACCCTGACTGAGGCAGGCTATGTTGGGGAAGATGTCGAAAACATCATTCAAAAATTATTGCAAAAATGTGACTACGATGTTGAGAAGGCACAAACCGGTATCGTTTATATCGATGAAATAGACAAAATTTCAAGAAAGGCGGATAACCCCTCGATTACCCGTGATGTCTCAGGTGAAGGTGTACAGCAAGCTTTGCTTAAGCTCATTGAAGGAACGATTGCGTCAGTACCGCCCCAAGGGGGACGCAAACACCCACAGCAAGAGTTTTTACAAGTGAACACTGAAAATATTTTGTTTATCTGTGGCGGTGCTTTTGCGGGCCTGGATAAAATCATTCGCGACCGCTCCGAAAAAGGAGGGATAGGTTTTACGGCTTTGGTGAAAAATAAAAATGATGACAATTTAACAAAAGAGTTTCTTCATACCGTAGAGCCCGAAGATCTGATCAAATATGGTTTGATTCCAGAGTTTGTAGGTCGATTGCCCGTCGTTGCCATTTTGGATGAGTTGGATGAGGAAGCCTTGGTTCAAATTTTGAATGAGCCTAAAAATGCCATCACTAAACAGTATAAAAAACTCTTTGAAATGGAAGGGACCGAGTTAGAGTTTCGTAAAGAAGCTTTGCTGGCCGTTGCACAAAAAGCGATGGATCGTAAAACAGGTGCGCGAGGTTTAAGATCCATACTTGAACATGTGCTTCTTGATACCATGTATGAGCTGCCTTCAGCGGATGATGTGAGCAAAGTCATTGTCGATGAAGGGGTCATTAAAGAAGAATCTGCTCCGATTCTGATTTATGAAGGCGGCGATAATAAACAAAGAGTCGCATCAACGGAATAAGGGGTTGTGATTTTGTGTGATGTTTTTCTTGGTGGTTCTAATGCAGTAATCGGAGATTATTAGTATGGCGCAACGCGAAAATAGAGCTGAACGAGACTCGAAAAATATTGAAATCCCTATTCTGCCTCTTCGGGATGTTGTCGTTTATCCTCATATGGTGATCCCGCTATTTGTGGGTCGTGAAAAATCCATCAAGGCACTCGAAGCGGCAATGGAGAGTGACAAGCAGATTTTTCTTGGCGCGCAAAAAGTCGCCGTGATGGATGATCCTAAACAAGAAGATATCTATGAGGTTGGCACTTTATCCACAATTTTACAGTTACTTAAACTTCCCGATGGAACGATCAAGGTTCTTGTCGAAGGTTCCGAACGAGCAACAATCACGGACTATCTGGCAGTAGACCCTTATTTTCTGGCTCGTGTTGACCTTATTCCTGAAATAATTATGGAAAAACGTGAGGCTGAAGTGCTGATGCGCTCGGTGATGACTCAATTTGATCAATATGTGAAATTAAACAACAGAGTGCCACCTGAACTGCTTTCTTCTCTTGGAACTATTACAGATCCGGGTCGTTTGGCAGATACCATTGCTGCACATATGACGTTAAAAATTGATGAACGTCAAGAAATTCTGGAGTTGATCGGCGTTAACGAACGTCTGGAAAAACTAATGGGTGTGATGACAGCGGAAATAGATTTATTACAGGTAGAAAAGCGAATTCGTGGGCGTGTTAAACGCCAAATGGAGAAGAGCCAGAGAGAATACTATTTAAATGAACAAATGAAAGCGATCCAGAAAGAACTGGGTGAGCTTGAAGATGTGCCTAATGAAGTTGAAGAGTTGACGCAAAAAATAGAAAAATCGGGTATGGGCAAGGAAGCGAAAACAAAAGCCAAGGCGGAGTTAAATAAACTCAAAATGATGGCGCCGATGTCGGCTGAGGCGACGGTGGTACGGAACTATCTTGACTGGATGGTCAATGTGCCCTGGAAAAAGCGCTCTAAAGTCAGGCGTGATCTGGTTGCGGCAGAGCAGGTTTTAGAAGATGATCATTATGGCTTGGAAAAAGTTAAAGAACGCATTCTAGAGTATCTAGCGGTACAGCAAAGAGTGGATAAGTTGAATGGCCCGATATTGTGTTTGGTGGGGCCGCCAGGGGTAGGAAAAACATCCCTGGGACGATCCATTGCTCGTGCTACGAATAGAAAGTTTGTTCGTATGGCGCTGGGTGGTGTACGTGATGAAGCTGAAATTCGTGGGCATAGGCGAACCTATATTGGCTCGATGCCGGGTAAAATCATTCAAAACTTGAGTAAGGCCGGGGTTAAAAACCCCCTGTTTTTACTGGATGAAGTAGACAAAATGTCTAATGACTTCAGAGGCGATCCGTCTTCAGCTTTGTTGGAAGTGCTTGACCCGGAGCAAAATAATGCTTTTGCTGATCATTACCTGGAAGTGGATTACGATCTATCCGATGTCATGTTTATTGCTACTGCAAACAGTATGAATATACCGGGGCCTTTGCTCGATCGAATGGAAGTGATTCGTTTGTCCGGCTATACAGAAGAAGAAAAAGTGAATATTGCGACTCGCTACCTTGTTCCTAAACAGTTGAAGGCAGCAGGTTTGGCCGAGAATGAAATGAGCATTGATGAAAGTGCAATACACGACATTGTCCGGTATTACACTCGTGAAGCCGGGGTTCGTGGTTTGGACAGGGAAATATCCAAGCTATGTCGCAAAGTCGTTAGACGTATTTTGCTGAGCAAGGCGAAGAAAAATGCGATTAAAATTTCCTCAAAAAATATTGAAAACTTTTTGGGGGTTAAGCGATTTCGCTTTGGTCGTGCCGAAGAAAATGATCAAATAGGGCAAGTGACCGGGCTAGCCTGGACCGAGGTTGGTGGCGAACTCCTAACCATTGAAGCTGCGGTCACCGCAGGTAAAGGTAAGCTCACGATCACCGGCCAGCTAGGGGATGTAATGCAAGAGTCTATTCAGGCCGCAATGACTGTTGTTCGTAGTAGAGCGGCTACTTTGGGTATTCAATCGGAATTTTATCAGGAAAATGATATCCATATTCATGTTCCCGAAGGTGCGATACCAAAAGATGGCCCGAGTGCGGGTGTTGGAATGTGTACGGCTCTGGTTTCTGTGTTAACGGGTATTCCCGTTAAATCGGATGTGGCAATGACGGGTGAAATTACACTTCGTGGTCAGGTGTTGCCTATAGGCGGACTTAAAGAAAAGTTATTAGCGGCGCATCGCGGTGGTATAAAAACGGTTCTTATTCCTGAAGACAACGAACGCGATTTGGCCGATATACCGGACAATATCAAGCAAAATTTAAATATTCAAATTGTTAAATGGATAGATGATGTGTTGCAGCTGGCTTTACAATCCATGCCTGAGCCGTTGCTTGAAGAGGATAAGGCTGCAGCATTAGCAGGAAAAGAGTCGGTTAAAAAGAGCAAAGAAAGAGGTCGTATCAGGCCACACTAAAAAATAGAGCTGTTTAGTTTTTGTTCCAGGAATTGTTATAAAAAAAGCTAGCATGGTTATGTCCTATGCCGTACAATAGCGCCACTTGGGAATGCACACGGAGTTACTGGCTGTGTCTCATTTCCTCGATTGGGTGCTTAGCTCAGCTGGTAGAGCATCGCCCTTACAAGGCGAGGGTCGGGGGTTCGATCCCCTCAGCACCCACCAAAATTATTGGAGCGGTAGTTCAGTTGGTTAGAATACCGGCCTGTCACGCCGGTGGTCGCGGGTTCGAGTCCCGTCCGCTCCGCCATCAATTCATATCCCTCCGTACCGATCAATCAATCTCGTGTTAAAATACTAAATTCATAATTTGATTACGGAAGAGTTCAAATCCTATGTTAATGCAAGCTATTCGTGACCGGGCTCAATCATGGGTTTCCTGGGTTATTGTTACGTTACTGATCGTGGTTTTTGCTTTTTGGGGCATCAACTCATATCTTGAGCCCGACTCAAACGCGACCATAGCGACAGTCAATGGTGTTGATATTAAATATGACCGCTTTCAATATGAATATGATTTAAAACGGTCACAAGTGATGTCTCAGTTTGGCGGTAATATCAGCCCTGAAATTATGGAAAGTCTGGGTCTGAAAAACCAAGTGTTGCAGCAATTGGTTGACGAGGAAATTCAGATCCAGGTATTAAGCGACAATGGTTTTCGTGTTGGTGACCAACAACTTTTTAATATGATTGCTCAAGTTCCTGAGTTTCAGGTTGAAGGTCAATTTGACCGTGTCAGGTATGAGCAAATGCTGGGCAGCATTCGTTCAACACCGACTGTTTGGGAGTATCAGAGAAGAAGAGAACTATTATTAGAGCAGCCTGCCAGAGGGGTGGCCAGTACGGTTCTGGTGTCCAAAATTGGGCTTGGACAACTGGTTAGAGTCAGAGACCAGGAACGTTCAGTAGGTTATGTTGCCTTTTCATCAAAGAATTATAAAAATAAAATTACCGTTGAAGAATCAGAGATTAAAGCACATTATGAGAAACATTTAGAACGTTATAAAAATCCCGAACAAGTTAGCATTGAGTATGTAGAGCTTGCAGCAGATGATTTGAAAAAAAATATTGAGGTTGATGAAGAAGAGTTACTCATGCGTTATCAGGCTCAAGAAGAGAATTATGTAGTGATTGAACGTCGTCAAGCGAGTCATATTTTAGTAGAAATTGACTCTGATGCTGATGACAGTGAAGTGGAGGTGGCGAGAAAAAAAGCGGAAGATATTTTGGCTCGGCTCAACAAGGGAGCCTCATTTGAAGAGCTTGCTACGGCTGAATCCGATGATCCACTTTCCGCTAAAAAGGGTGGAGATCTCGGTTTTTTTGAAGCGGGGTTTATGGATAAATCATTTGTGAAAGCGAGCGATGAGTTAGAAATAGGACAAATAAGTGAGGTCGTTCGTAGTGGGTTTGGTTTTCACATTATTAAACTGACGGACATAGAGCCTCGTCGTGTCAAGCCCTTTGCCGATGTACGTTCAATACTTGAAAATGAGTATTTGAATGAAAAAGCTGAAGATCTTTATTATGATCAAATTGAGCAACTACAAACATTGGTTTATGAAAACCCGGAAACGTTATCTGTCGCTTCTGAAATTTTAGGTTTAGAGATCAAAACTTCAGAGTTATTCAGTCGAGAGCTTGGCGCGGGTGTTGCTACAGAAGCTAAAATTCGCGCTGCCGCGTTTAGTGAAGATGTCCTGGGTAATAAAAATAACAGCGAACCTGTAGAGCAGGACGTTAATAAAGTCGTTGTCCTCAGGATAAAAGAGCACAATAACGAATCGACCAAAACACTGGATGAGGTTCGCGACCAGATCAAGCAAATTGTAGAAAATGAAAAAGCACAAAATGCGGTGCAAGCGCTTGGCGATGAGTTATTGAAGCAAGTTCAGTCGGGTGCCGATTTAACCCAACTGTTAGCTGAGCATGAGCTTGACTGGGATAAGCCCGGTTTTGTAGGACGTCAATATGCTGATCTGGATCATGACTTAGTGAATACCTTCTTTAAGGCCGCTAAACCCAAAGAGGGAGAGCCTGTTTACGGCACTGCTTCGCTTTCCAGTGGGGACTCTGTGCTTTATGCAGTCTATGATGTGCGGGACGGAGATATCATGAAAATGAAAGAAGAGGATAAAAAAGCGTTGTTTGATAGTCAGGTACAAAGTCGAGGTGTATTAGATTACAGAAGCATGTTAGATGAGTGGAAAAAAAGTGCGGATGTACAAACTTATCCTGACAGACTTTAAAATATTTGACTCGTAACAGGAGTGTCGCTCCTGCACGGGAACCCCGATGTTGTAGGGTTAATCGAGACAGGAGCGTTTATTCCTGAGGGTGGTGCGTTATTCTTCGTCAGGCATGGTCATACCAACCGTATTATAGCCTGAATCTACATAAGTTATTTCACCGGTTATCCCTGCGGCTAAGTCAGAACATAGGAAGGCCGCCGCGTTGCCAACATCATCTATTGTCACGTTGCGGCGCAATGGCGCATTTTCTTCTACATGTTTTAACATTTTGCGAAAATTGCTGATCCCTGCTGCGGCAAGGGTTTTGATCGGGCCGGCGGAGATGGCGTTGACGCGGATATTGTCTGGGCCTAAGGAGCTGGCCATATAACGGACGTTGGCTTCCAGGCTGGCTTTGGCTAGCCCCATGACATTGTAATAAGGAACCGATTTTTGAGCGCCGATATAGCTTAAGGTTAGCAAGGCACCATTGCGTCCTTCCATCATATTTCTACCGGCTTTGGCAAGCGCTGCAAAGCTATATGAACTGATTTCGTGTGCGGTACGAAATCCTTCACGAGTGACGGCATCGAGATAGTCACCCTCTAACTCTGTGCTCGGTGCAAATGCCACTGAATGAATAATAATGTCGATGTGATCCCAAAAATCATCCAGACGCTCAAAGACCGCTTCAATTTGTTCGTCTTGGGCTACATCGCAGGGTAAGGTGATATCCGAATCGAGTTCAGCCGCAAATTTTTCAACACGCCCTTTGAGTTTGTCGTTTTGGTAGGTAAATGCCAGAGAAGCTCCTTCTCGATGCATTGCTTTTGCAACGCCCCATGCAATGGAACGATTACTGGCCAGTCCTACAATGAGCGCCTTTTTATCCTGCAAAAATCCCATTTTGTTCTCCTGTTTATAATGATTGTCGATTTGTGAAGGCTGTTTTTGATGACGCGACCTAGAAGGTTGCCCGAGCATAGTCATCGTTGCGAGAGTCTCGGTATCCCCTTGTGGGGGGAAGGCCATTTTGCATCCGCAAGGAGCATAAAAGCCAAGTTTTATGAATAAACAATACCCCATTAGGTTGCTTCGTCATTCCTGTTCACTTCCAGGAAATAAGTGGGGCGAATAGGCTTATTGTGAGTCATAATGGGTTTTTCGCAATCGCTTAATCTAGTTGCCGATAGCCTCCTGGGCGGCAGTCCGAGAACAGACTGACTTTCGGCAGCTCCATATCCCTATATTCGTACTACAACCAAGCCATTTTGGCCTATTTTTCCGATTATTTTCGTTCAATAGGCTCATTATCCGCCTTACCCATTCGTCGGGAACGAATTGGAATCGCGAAGCCACCCCCCAACGGGATGAAATATAAGGATGTATTTCATCATTTGATCGAAAAACCGGACTTTTATGTTCCTTGCGGATGCAAAATGGCCTTCGCCCCACAAGGGAATACCGAGGTTCTTACGACGATCCCTATTCTCAGACAGCCTCTGGCAATGTCTTAATTATGCTCGACCATGGCTCAGGTTTCAATACTTTAAATGCAAGGAATCCAGGTCGTAAAAAATGGTAAAATAGATACAATTTAAAGAGCTTGGAAGATCCTTTGTTCTTTCATGGTTAGAATAAGTATGCGACAATTCGTCTCTAAAAAGAGACGGTCGTTAGCTGGAAAGGTGTAAAATGTTCAAAAAACCTCGTTTTGATTATCATCCAAAGTCCTTTTTTAAACTGCTGTTAATGGCGTTTGCATTAATTACGTTACCACTGGCTGTGGCGTTGGTTCATATGGGTTTTTATTTGGACAAGATGTTTGTCAAAAGTGAATCGACAGTCTATCGTTCTGCACAAGTTGCTACGGTGAGTCGCTTATTAACAGATCAAATTACCGTGTTAGAGAGAAATGCAAGACAATATCAAATTTTGAAAGATAAGAGTTTGTTAAGTGGCTACAAAAGTAGACGAGAGCAGTTTCATCAAACAGCAGAGACGCTTTCGGGATTGATTGATACGGAATTTTTAAAGAGTCAGATTGAAATATTAATTGCTAAAGAAAATATATTATTTGAATTCCTTCTTCGTGCAAGTCGTTCTACAGAGCGCGCATTTAACCCTGAGGAGGAATATACTGGCTTGAGCCTGTTAGCAGAATCTATTTTGTCAGAAAGTCAGACGTGGATAAACGATCAAGTTAATGCTTTGGCGGAAATGACAAAAAATGCAGAAACAGTCCTGTTGTGGCAGGCCATCGCTTTGGTACCAGGAACGCTGGCTTTTGCAGTATTGTTGTCCAATATCTTATCGAAACCCGTACGTCAAATTGACAAAGCCATACGACAGTTGGGTGAAAGAGAGCTGGATCAAAAAATCGTGGTGACCGGCCCTGAAGATTTACAACGTATTGGTACCCGGTTGAATTGGTTGCGGAAAAGATTAGCTGATTTAGAGCGTAAAAAAGGCAGCTTTGTCAGGCATGTTTCGCATGAATTAAAAACGCCATTAACCGCCGTAAAAGAAGGCAGTGCCTTACTTGCTGAAGACTTATTAGGCAAACTGAATACGGAGCAGCGCGAGGTCGCTCAATTGATACAAAGAAATACGCTGTTGTTACAAAAAATGATAGAAAATTTACTGAGTTTTAATATGTTAGAAACGGGTACAGCGAGCCTGAATGTCTCATTGGTTTCCATGAGTGAGATTGTTAATAATGTTTTGGCTGACCACAACCTGGCCTTATTAGCTAAGGGTATTCAAGTTAGATTGAATTGTGTGCCTATTGAGCTGAACGGTGATGGTGAAAAATTACGTATTGTTATCGATAATTTAATTTCGAATGCGATTAAATATTCTCCTGACCGGAGTCCATTGCTGATTCAGTTAAGAAGGCGTAAAAATGAACTTTTGCTGGATGTCAAAGACTATGGGCCGGGTATTTCCCCAGAAGACACGGAGCGGGTTTTTGAATCGTTTTATCGAGGGAGTGTCATGCCTCATGGTGACATCAGAGGGAGTGGGTTAGGTTTGTCTATTGCCCGTGAGTTGGTTGATATACATCGAGGTAGCATCAGGGTCGTTCAAGATGCCAGCTCTGGTGCGCACTTCAGAGTGACGTTACCGATGAATTTAAATATGGTGGCGGCATGAATTATGCTAGATATACTTTAGCAAGGCTGGTTCTGGTTGGTTTGATGTTCTTGTTAACGGGTTGTATTGCGTTTGAACGAACATCGGGAGTAGGCAACACAGGACGCCAGGTTTTGTTTCAGACCCAATATTCTGCCTATTATGAGCTACAAGAAATAAGTCAATTTACCAAGATATATGAAGGGCTTAGCGATAAACAGTTAGCGCAGTTATTGGTTGAAGTAAAGGCTGATTTTACGAATCAGCCGAGCATGTTAAATCGATATAAGTTGATTTTATTACAGGCTTATAGCGATAAAAGTACAAAGTCAGCAGAGCAAGTTCTGTCTCTAATAAGAGACGGAAATTTAAAAGATGACTCGTCGGAGCGTAGCCAATCAGAGCACTTTCTGGCTTTCTTGGGAAAACAGTATCGTCGTTGGTTACAAGAAAATATGCGACTGAGCCAAGAGATGTATTCTCTGGATTCCAAGTACAGTGAACTGGAAAAGAAAAACCAGAAATTAAAAGATAAACTGTCTGAAAGCGAAGCGGAAAGAGAAAAAATCAAGCGCCAGTTGACACTGCTTAAGTCGATAGAAACGAGTATAATTCAACGAGATATGAATGAAGGAACCGTTACACCATGATAACGAATCGAGCAACAATATTAATTGTCGATGATGACAAAGATCTTTTGCAATTACTTTCATTACGGCTTAAAACGGCAAATTATGACGTCACTGCAGTAGATAGCGCGGAAAAGGCAATAGACCAATTAACGATTTCACGCCCTCACCTAGTTATTACTGACTTGAAAATGGGCGGAATGAATGGCATAGAGCTATTAGAAGTGATTCAAAGAGACAACCCTTCATTGCCCGTTATTATTCTAACGGCGCATGGTTCTATACCTGATGCGATCAATGCGACGCACAAAGGTGTTTTTGGCTTTTTAACTAAACCTTTTGACAGTAAAGATCTTTTATCCCAGGTAGAAAAAGCAGTGGGGTTGGTGGGGATGGGCAGTAGCATGCCCGAAGTCTCATCATCGACTAATGTTGACGATGAATGGCGTAAAGAGATCATTACACGAAGCTCGTTAATGGAAGATTTAATCCAGCAGGCCTGGTTAGTTGCGCAAAGCGATGCCAGTGTTTTTATTAGAGGCGATAGCGGTACAGGTAAAGAACTTTTTGCTCAGGCAATACACCGTGCGAGCCCCAGAAAAGACAAGGCCTTTGTCACGATTAATTGTGCTGCTATTCCAGAGCAACTTTTAGAGTCGGAGTTATTTGGTTATAACAAAGGTGCTTTTACTGGAGCGACAAGAAACCACAAGGGATTAATACAAGAAGCAAATGGAGGCACACTTTTTCTTGATGAAATTGGAGATATGCCTGTTTCTTTACAAGCGAAGCTATTAAGAGTGATTCAGGAGCGGGTCATTCGTGTATTAGGCTCTACTCAAGACATCGCCGTTGATATTCGCCTGATTTCGGCGACACACCGGGATATTAATGAAGAAATACGTTTAGGGCAATTTCGAGAAGATTTGTATTATCGATTAAACGTCGTGTCGTTGGAAATTCCTCCATTATCAGAGCGACGGGAAGATATTACCTTAATCGTGAATAAATTCTTAAGTGAGTTGTCTTATAAATACGACAAAGCTTTGAAAAATTTTTCACCTGCTGCTCTTGAATTATTATTGCTCGCGCCCTTGCCGGGAAATGTACGGCAATTACGTAACATCGTGGAGCAAGCGTTTACTTTATGTACAACGCAGGTGATTCCTGCAAGCTTAGTTAAAGGTGCGCTACGAGAGGTGCCGATGGACTTACCTTCTTTGAAAGATGCAAAAGCTCGCTTTGAAAAAGATTATATTTTGAAAATTTTGAAAATTACAGCGGGCAATGTGAGTCAGGCTGCAAGATTAGCCAAACGAAATCGTACCGAGTTCTATAAATTATTACATCGTCATGAGGTTGATCCTGGTGCTTTCAAGGTGCCTAAAAATAGTCCTGTAGAATCTTCTTCTGTAGGGTAGCGGCGAGTCAGGAGGAGGCCACTCGATAGCAGATTTAATTGCGCGAAAAAGCCCCCCCCTCGACTTAAGTCAGACTTACGTTATTGCAATTTTTGGGTCGCCTCCCCCCCTGTTTATTGAAATATGATCTTTTTATCAATGCGACGGTTCCTAAATTGCTATGTTTAACCAACTAAAATTTGATAATCAATACGCTCGTTTACCCGCAGAATTTTATCACAAGGTTTCACCTGAGCCTCTGGAGGGGACTGCGTTTGCCAGTTTGAATTCTGATGTCCAGTCATTGCTGAGTTTCACACAGGCTGAGTTTAATGCGCAACAATTTATCCGCTATGTCACGGGTATTGATGCCTGGTCTGGCAGTGAGCCCTTAGCCATGTGCTATGCCGGACATCAATTTGGTACCTATGTGCCGCGCTTGGGCGATGGTCGTGCGGTTTTATTAGGGCAAATCAGGGATAAGCAGCAACAACTGTGGGATCTTCAAATCAAGGGCAGTGGCATCACCCGTTACTCGCGGCAAGGTGATGGTCGTGCTGTTTTGCGTTCCTGTATTAGGGAATACCTTTGTAGTGAAGCAATGCATGGTTTGGGCATTCCTACGACCCGTGCTTTGGCTTTAATTTCCAGCAAACAAATGGTTTATCGTGAAACATTTGAGCCGGGAGCGATGATGTTGCGTGTTGCACAGAGTCATGTACGCTTTGGTAGTTTGGAGTATTTTTATTATGCGCAAAAATTTGATTATTTACAGCTTTTGGCAGACTACGTTATTCGTGAGCACTACCCCGACTTAGAAGGGCAGGCTGACGCTTATCAAAAGCTATTTGCCGTGGTGCTAAAAAAAACGGCTAAATTGATTGCGCAGTGGCAAAGCGTTGGCTTTGCTCACGGAGTGTTGAACACGGATAATATGTCGATCATTGGCTTAACTTTGGATTATGGCCCCTTCGCTTTCCTCGATACCTATGAAGCAAATTATATCTGCAATCACTCTGATACTTCTGGGCGTTATGCTTTTTCACAACAACCACAAATAGGTTTGTTTAATCTCAGTTGTTTGGCACAGGCCATGTTGCCCTTGTTTGATGATGACCCTGAGCGTGCAGCAGAATTTGCCAAGGCAGAACTTTCTCACTATCAAGCATTATACCAAACAGCGTATCTCAATATTTCGCGAGACAAACTAGGCTTGTTTGAGCAAGAAAAAGGGGATTCTGAATTAATGGCATCTTTGTTGGCATTAATGGAAGGGCAGGTTGACTATACCTTGTTTTTTCGTCAACTGAGTGCGTTGCACGCTGAGCAAGAGTCGTCGCAAAATGCTTTAGCAGAACAATTCTCAAATTCACGGGGTATGTCAGATTGGTTAGCCCGGTATCGCGTACGTTTATTTCAAGAGAAGAGTCGTGACACAGACAGGCATGTTCGTATGAAAAAAGTGAATGCAAAGTATATTTTGCGGAATCATATGGCAGAATCAGCAATAAAATTAGCTGAAAATGAGAATGATTTTAGTGAGGTAGAGCGATTGTTAACCTTGTTACGTCGACCTTTCGACGAGCAACCATCGTACGCTCATTATGCACAAAAACCACCCGCCTGGGCAGGAGAAATTTGCATTAGTTGTTCATCCTGAGAGATCACAAAAGTATGGTAGACGACCCTTAGTGAAAACCGAACGCGCTTTTTTAGCGCAACTCAAATCGGTTTCTCGTAGTTTTTATTTAACGCTCAGAGTGTTGCCCGCCGGTGCGAGGCTGCCTATCGCCATAGCCTACTTGCTGGCCAGAGCCGCAGATACGATCGCTGATTCTACTGAAGTCTCTGCTGCGCAGCGCCTGGCGGTATTGATCACTTTACGCGGCGTACTGGAAGATCCGTCGAGGCAGGCTGATATTGTTACCCCGTCGCTTATTAAGGGTATCAAGGATCCTGCTGAGCGTTGCTTGTTGAAAAGTATTCCATTTGTGTTGTCTGAATTTTATTCTGTGGGAGCTCAAGATAAAGCCGCCATTGCTAACGTCGTCAATGTGTTAATCAGTGGCATGGAACTGGATATGCAGCGTTTTCACCACGCTCCTAAAGCTCAACCCATCGCTTTGGCAAATGACTCTGAATTGGATGATTATATTTATCGCGTAGCGGGTTGCGTGGGCGCATTTTGGACAGAAATTATAAGTCGATATGACAAGGCACTAAGCCATTGGGATGTTGCCGCCATGAGTGAACAAGGTGTCCGTTACGGCAAGGCATTACAGTTGACCAATATTCTGCGAGACCTACCTGAAGACTTGAGTGAAGGACGTTGTTATTTACCACTTGATGAGTTATGTGCTGCGGCATTGACACCACAACAACTTCTTGATGCAGAAAAAAGTAACGCGGTAAAACCGATTATTCATAAGTGGTTAAGAAAGGCTTTGGCTTATTATGGTGAAGCTGAACAATATGTTTTAGCCATACCCTGGTACTGTTTTCGTTTACGGCTTGCGGCTTTGTGGCCCTTGCTGATAGGGTTAGCGACGTTGGCTAAGCTAGCACGCTTTGGCTGTTATCTGGATGCTTCTCAGCGTATAAAAGTGGCTCGACCCTGGGTCTATCGTATGATGATCCTATCCATTTTTTGTGTTGTTTCTAATCGTTTAATAAAAATCTGGATTGCTGATTTAAGGCAACAGATAGAGCAAGCCATCATCGACTCTTAAACCTAAAAAATGCAGCTGGATGAGAATTTAGGTTAAATGAAAAGGTTGGTTTTTATAACTGACTTTCAATGGTGTCCATCAGCAAACCGGCAATGTTCAGCGAGTGGTTTTTGTCCAGTTCGCGAATACAGGTTGGGCTGGTGACATTAATTTCAGTGAGATAATCACCAATCACATCCAGGCCCACAAAAAGCAGTCCTTTGCGAATCAATGTTTCTTTGACTTGCGCACAAATCCAGTGATCTCGCTCTGAAAGAGGCCGGCTTTCACCGCGACCGCCTGCCGCCAGGTTTCCTCGTGTTTCTCCTTTAGCAGGAATGCGAGCCAGTGCATAAGGCACAGGTTCTCCATTGATGACAAGAATGCGTTTGTCACCTTGGCTGATTTCAGGGATATAGCGTTGCGCCATGATGTAGCGTGTTTCGTGTGCCGTTAATGTTTCAAGCACCACACTAATATTATAATCGTCTTGATGGAGTCTAAAGATCGATGCTCCGCCCATACCATCCAGGGGCTTGAGTATAATATCCTTGTATTCTTGGAGAAAAGCACGGTGCTGGGCATTGTTCCGGCTGATCAGGCTGGGCGGACAGCATTGCGGAAACCATGAAGTGTATAACTTTTCATTAGCATCACGCAGGCTCTGAGGTTTATTAACCACCAATACCCCTTCGGCTTCGGCTTTTTCAAGAAGATAAGTAGAATAGATGTACTCCATATCAAATGGTGGATCTTTACGCATTAAGATCACATCGAGAGACGAGAGGGGGGACGCTTGTGCGGCGCTTTGGTATTCAAACCAGTTTGATTTGTCGTCATAAACCGCTAAGCGTTTTATGGTGGAACAAGCACGGCCATCCCGCATAAATAAATCATTTTGCTCCATGTAATAAATTTGCCAATTGCGTTTTTGAGCTTCCAGCAACATTGCAAAAGTGGAGTCTTTATAAGGTTTAATGGACTCAATAGAATCCATAACGACGCCGAGTTTAGGTTTCATCCGGCTTGTTTTATTTCTCTGGCGGCAGCAAGCAAGGCCAGTCGTGCGATAACACCGTAGGCATAGAAGCGATTGGGGTTGGCATCAGGTGCTTTTTTGTTATCCGGGTTACTACAGGATTCCGCAAAGGCCAGCGGCTCAAACTGCATACCCGGCGCGTTTAGATTTTCATTAATGTCTCTACCGGTATGGACACGATAAAAGCCACCCACCACAAAATGATCCATCATATAGACAACCGGCTCGGCTACGGCTTGATCATCGCCCCAGGTTTCAAAGGTATAAACTCCTTCTTGCATGATAACCTTTGAGACAGCTTGCCCCCCTTTGCTCGCGGCCATGCGAGTGCGTTGCTTGCGATTAAGCGCCATGATTTCATCAGAATCATGTACCGTCATCACACTCATACCATAGGTTCCAGAATCTGCTTTGATGATGACAAAAGGTTTTTTATCTACGCCATATTCGTCATATTTACCTTGGATATCATAAAGTAATTTCCCAACGTTACTTTGCAAGCATTCGCCGCCATTACGTTTCATAAAATCAATTTCACCGCAATGGCGAAATAATGGGTTGATGAACCAAGGATCGATATCGGCAATATGTGCAAATTCCGAAGCCACCTCTTGATAACAACTAAAATGTTGGGATTTCAGTCGTTGTGCCCAGCCCAGGTCGAGCGGTGGGGTTACGATTTGATCGAGATTTTCAAGTATCTCTGGTCGTCCCGAAGAAAGATCATTGTTGAGTAACACGGCGCAGGGCGTGAAATCCTTAACCCCGACTTTATTTCCTGTTCGGGTGAGCGGCTCTATTTTTAGGGTATGACCGGAGGGGAGTTTAAGTTCAGAAGGAGATTCAGCCAGTGTGCCAATACGAACTTCTAGCCCCGCTTTACTCAGGATTTCAGTGAGTCTGCTCAAGCTCTCTATATAAAAAGTATTGCGAGTATGATTTTCAGGGATAAGCAAAATTCGTTGCGCATCGGGACAGATTCGCTCAATTGCCGATTGCACTGCATGAAAGCAAAGCGGGTAAAAAGCCGGGTTTAAATTGTTGAACCCGGCAGGGAAGAGATTGGTATCGACTGGAGCAAGCTTAAAACCGGCATTGCGTAAATCAACGGAAGCATAAAAAGGGGCGGGTGTTTGTAGCCATTGACTGCGTAACCAGGATTCAATGTGTGCTTGACGATCCAGGAAATGGCGTTCAAGTTTGAGTAATGGTCCATTGAGTACCGTTGTTAAATGGGGTACAGCATGAAGATGTTCAATACTCATTAGTTTTGAATTCCTAAATATATAATGTTGAGGGTCTATACCCGTGGCGTTTGAGGTTTAGATGTAGTTTACTATTGCGAGAAATTTTAACGCCCCGATGGTAATGAAGAGGACGTGTAATTATACCTAAATCTCAATCGTCATGGGTATATTGTACGATGAGTAAGCCTGAGTATTCTAGTCTCTATTTAAAAATAGTCATTATATTAATGTTGAATTAGGAATGTGCATAGTTCCTTAACTGCAAGATTGAGCTATGCACCGTGGATCAACTGCGTTTTTTAGGGTTATATAGATTTGCATTTTTTGTGGCACTAAGTGAGGTTTTTTGACGCCACTTTGGGTTAGAGCCTGTAAATAAATAACTTAATATTTTACTTGTCCATCATTCCGTCTCTGGTAACGAGTATAAGCACCTTGCTTTTATGGAAGTCGCTAAGGGGCGTGAGCTGTGGAGACGAAGTGCTAGCGAGCGTAGAATGCCAAGTTATTTATTTACAGATTCTTAGCACATCACATCGTAAAAAACATAATGTTTTCATTGACGAAAGATGGAGACATAGAGTACAAAGGACGCTCGCCAATACTTAAGACTGGATGCTAGATTATGGATGGCTATTTCAGACGAAAACTAATTGTAGTTGCCATCTGTATTATTCCTTGCCCACTGTCAGCCGATATTTCTGAAGGTCTTCGTCAACTGTCGTTACAAGAGCTGATGAATATTGAAATCAGTACGACATCTAAATACGAAGAAAAGCTACGGGATACACCAGCAGATATTCATGTTTTTACTCAAAAGCAGATTAGAGAGCGTGGCTATACCAGCTTGCTGGATATTCTGCAAAGTTTGCCCGGTGTTCAAATGCAAAATTTTTCGGCGCAAGCTTCTTATAATCTGATTACGACAAGAGGTGTCGTGGGTAATAACAAGTTTCTTTTTTTGCAGGATGGTGTACGTATCAGTGCACCGGCAAGTGAAAGACTAGCTATTTTTGAAAATTTCCCTATTTACTACGCCAAACAAATAGAAGTACTTATGGGGCCGGCTTCCGTTTCTTATGGTGCTGATGCTTTCATGGGTGTGATTAATATTATTACTATGGACAGTGACGAGCGTAATGTCGCTGATATTTCAGTCACCGCCGGTCAAGATGACTATCGATATGGATACGCTCATCTCAGTCATAATATAAAGGATAATGTACACCTTAACCTGGGTGTGCAGGCTTATAAATCACAAAATTTTGAATTTGATAAAGATTTCCCTGAGCTATACGACGATCCGTCTAAAGGCTATCGCTTTGCTAATTCAAGAAACTACAGTTTGCTGGGCAACATCAGTCTCGGTCAAAATTGGCAAGTTGGATTTAATCATAGCGCTTACTCGTATAGTCACGATTTTTCTTCGCTACCGTCAAGCAGTGCGTTTGATGTCGATGCACAAGAAAGAGTACGGCTGAGCAATTTTTATGTGCGCTATCAAACAGAATTGTTTTCCGGGTTTAAAGTAAACACTTTGCTTAATGCAATGAACTATGAGTTGAAAAATAATACTTATTACAACAATAGATTCACAGACTTTAAACCGGGTTACAAATATGGAAACAGTGACCGTGTGTCATTGAATCAGGATTTTGAATTCAAGTTTAATCAAAATCATCATTTGTCAGGAGGTCTGGTTTTTGATTATTTTGACGTCATACCGGTAGGCGCTGATCTACCTGCACGCTACGACACGTCAAAAAGCCCTGATGAACAAACTTTGACCTATCCAAATACCGATATCCCCATCGCTTTTTTTGCCAGAAGCTATCGTAATTATGGCGTTTATCTACAAGATAATTGGGAGATTAACTCGCAATGGCGGTTGGTCATCGGGCTACGTTATGATAATAATTCATTGTATGGTAAAACTCGTAATCCGCGTATCAGCGCCATTTATAAATACGATGAAAGCAATGTATTTAAAATATTGTATGGCCATGCTTTTGTCGCGCCGTCATCGGATCAAATGTTTCGCCACTTTGGTGGTTTTAGCGGCGAAAAAAATAGTAATGGGGCGTGGATAGGCGATTTCTTCCAGGTACCTAATCCGGATCTCAAGCCTGAAAAAGCAAAAACTTTTGAATTGAATTATGAGCATTGGTTTGATGAGCATACACATTTAAAAGTGGCTTCTTATTATATTTCAGTCTCTGACATCATACAGACCGCTGCGGATGAGACACCGGATCAAGCGATTCCGGGTGCTCAGATATTGCGGACACAAAAATCGAAAAATATGGCAGATTCAACAAGCTATGGCATTGACGTGAGTGTTGCAAATGAATCTATTTTAGCGAACAAAACAACGTTGAAAAGCTGGGCGAATGTCAGCTTTATTGAAGGTCAGTTAAAAGAGGGGGAGGGGGATTCTGAATTACCTTTAACTGCTAAATACAAGTTTATTGCTGGCATGACCCTGGACTATCACAATAAATATTTGCTAACACCGAAATTATTTTGGGTGGGTTCGACTCAACACAAACAAAAAACCCCCAATGACAGCACCAAACGTTTGCGTATTCCTTCTTATTACCGGATAGATTTACACAGTCAGGTCAAACTCACGGATCGTTTTACTATTAAAGCAGATATTTTCAATCTATTTGATAAAAAATATGTCAATGTTTCAGAAGGTACAACTCAAGTCACTTTTCTCGAAGCACCTCAGCCAGGAAGATTGCTGAGTTTCACATTGCATTATAAATTTTAGTATGGAAATGCTGTTGAAGCGTGTACTGACGATATTGCTGCTATTAAGTTTTTCATTGCCTGCATGGGGGGGCGTGAGTGAGTATGAACTAAAAGCGGCGTTTATGGAAAAATTCACTCGTTTTGTTGAATGGCCGGGCGGTTCAAAAGGGCATTTTCAATTATGCATTATTGGAAAAAATTTATTTAAAGGTGAACTGAAAAAACTGGAATCTTTGGCCATTAACGGTAGACCGACATTATTTACCCAAATGAGTCGCTCTGAATCTGCTGTCGATTGCGATATGTTGTTTATCGAAAAAACACAACACAAGGCTCTAGAGGGCATTCTTGTCTCATTACAAAATCGTCCGGTATTAACCATTAGTGATACCCCTGGCTTTGCTCATCAAGGTGTGATGATTAATTTTATTCGTAAAAATAATAAACTCCATTTTGAAATCAATCAGCAGGCAGCGGAAACGGTGGGTTTAAAAATCAGTTCAAGATTACTTAAATTGGCGATCATGATGTCTTCAACAGGTCGCGAAAAAAAATGAAGTCTTTGGCCCAACTGTCTTTGCGCCACAGAATCATTATTGTCATTCTTGCCGTGGTTATTCCCGTCGTCAGTTTGGGCTTGGGTTTTGTCATGTTTACGGATGTGAAGGCTTTTAAGCAAAATATGTTGGATAATGCGGTGATTACAGCCCATACTGTGGGGGGGTATGCCGCTTCCGATCTTTTTTTTGGCGATGAAGAAGCCGCGCGGGAAACGCTTTCTGGATTGCTGCGTACACCGGCAGTGGAAGAGGCTTTTTTGTATGACAAAAAAGGGAAATTATTCACTCGTTTGCATAATGTCGCGGTTCCAAAATCCCAAAGCTCAGTGGATTTACTAGTTAAACAAGCCGCAAACCGGATGATTCATTCTGAAACAAATGATCTTACCGAATTTCGTGATAACAAATTACATGTTATTAAACCCATTCGCTATCAGGAGCGTGACTACGGCAGCATTTATTTATTACTCTCCACTAAAGAGCTCGATGATAAACGACGGCAATATGGACTTTTTCTATTGTTTACGGCTTTGTTCTTAATCGCCCTGGCCTATTTGTTAGCCAATGCCCTGCAGAGCGTGATTTCAAAACCGATTTTAACGCTGGCTGGCGTTGCTGATGATATCTCTCAAAATATGGATTACAGTCGGCGGGTGCACCACCCTGCGCAAGATGAAATTGGTCGTTTGTACGAAGCATTTAATCATATGTTGGTGCGCATCCAGCATCAGCAAGAAGCGAGAAAAAGTGCTGAAACCGCGCTTCAACAAGCCCATGATAAACTGGAAGACACGGTTTCTGAAAGGACATTGGAACTGGTGGAGGCCAAAGAACAGGCCGAGCAGGCAAGCCGTTACAAAAGTGAGTTTCTCGCCAATATGAGCCATGAAATTCGTACCCCAATGAATGCCATTATGGGTTTGGCTTATCTCGCGACTAAAACTGAAATGACGCCGAAGCAGAGTGATTATTTAAATAAAATTCAGACTTCCTCCAAGACATTGCTGGGTATTATTAATGACATTCTTGATTTTTCAAAAATAGAAGCGGGTCACCTGGAAATAGAAAAAACTGATTTTTCCTTGCAAGGTGTATTCGATCATCTTTCTAATTTGGTGTCGGTAGACGCGGCAGAAAAAGGGATAGTCATGAATTATGACATTGACAAAAAAATTCCTGCGGTCCTGGTGGGAGACTCGCTGCGCTTGGGACAAGTATTAATTAATCTTGTTGGCAATGCGCTGAAGTTTACTGAACAAGGCTATATTCATGTATCTGTAAAAATACAGGAGACAGAAGAAGAACGGGTCGTGTTACATTTTTCGGTAAAAGATACCGGGATAGGCATTGAGCCTGACAAGGCCGATGCTTTGTTTGCACCTTTTATTCAAGCCGATGGTTCGACGACAAGAAATTATGGCGGCACGGGTTTGGGCCTGGCGATTAGCAAACAACTGGTGATTATGATGAATGGGGCATTGGGTGTTAAAAGCCAGCCTGGTCGGGGTAGCACTTTCTTTTTTAATGCTGAATTTGAATGTTCTCACTCTCTTCATAAAGGCGTCGAAAAACAAGATTTATTATTGAAAAAGGGGGGAGTGCCTGACTTGAGAGGCGTTCGCGTACTGGTCGTGGAGGACAGCAGCATTAATCAACAAGTGGCTCAAGAGCTCCTTGAAGTGACGGGTGTACGGGTAACAATTGCCAATAATGGCGTGTTCGCTGTTCAGGCTGTGCGTGCAAAAACATTTGATTTAGTGCTGATGGATATACAGATGCCGGAGATGGATGGGTATCAGGCGACCCGTCTCATCCGTAAAAATGTGTATTGTAAAACACTGCCTATTATTGCTATGACCGCTCATGCCATGTCCGGTGACAGAGAAAAATTTTTAGCGGCTGGAATGGACGATCATATTACCAAGCCGATTGATCCTGATATTTTATATGCCACGTTGACTAAATGGATGGCTTTATCGTCCAATGAACTGCATTCTTGGGAAAATAATGATGAACAAGATATTGATGTAGCTGATCGTTTTCTTAACGCTCTGCCGGGTATAGATATCAATGAAAGCTTGCAGCGAGTCGGAGGAAACCGCAAGTTGTTTTGTAAACTGCTGAGAGAGTTTGTGAGGGATCATGGTGATGATGCCAACGTGTTGGCAAAGGCATTAAACCTGGGAGAGGATAAACAGGTGCGTCATCTCCTGCATACACTGCGTGGTGTTGCCGCTAGCTTGGGTGCCACTCAATTATCAAAAAAAATAGAAGCACTGGAAGCAACATTATTCGAAGGGCTTCCCTACGCAGAGTTACTCGACTCTTTCAATAATGAATTTTATACCGTCATGGATGGCTTGACTGGGGCTGCAGAGTTATTGCTTACCGAAAAAATATAATGATAGATAAACTTAAAATCATTTCAGGGAGTCTTTGTTTATTTTTAGGGGCGAGCAGCCTGAATGCTGATTCGGGGTTGCTGAAGCAACTGGATCCGGCTGTTATTTCATATGGTAAACAGACTACAGTGGCTGTAGAAGTTAAAAAAAACGTGGACAATATCACGCTTCATCCGGGTGGTGCTAGGCTGGTAGGTAAATTTGCATTGCCTTATCAGGCGCAGTTTTTGACTGTCTCTGATGACTATGTTTTTGTTATTACAGAGCAGGGTGAACTCGAGGTTCGAGATTTAGACTCAGGAAAAAAGAGAGCGACATTAGCACAAGCTAAATACCAATGGGTCGGGATGAGTCATGATGTCTTATTTGTCATCACGACGAATGGCGATATTACCGCCTATGATGTACTCGATGGTGGGCAGTTAGCTTTACGGGCACAGTATCAAGGTCGTGCCAGGATTCAGCATGCGATTATTGAGGGTGGAAAATTATATGTCACCACGGACCATGCAGAAGTGGTTCGCTTTGATACGACAGTAACAGAACAGATCAAGCCCCATGTCATCGTGACGGAACAGTCTGCTGATATGATTACAGTGAATGACAATACACTCCTTGTTGTGACTGAGTCTGGAGAAATCAGGTACTACTTGCTCAGTGCGCAGGGTGCAAAATACCAGGGGTCTTATCATGTTTCTTTACCTGTTTACGATATTAAAATGGGCGGAACTTATGTCTATGTTGCCTTAGGGGCGGGTGGTGTCCTTATTCTTGGTTTGCAGGCCGATGGACAACTGAGCTGGTTAGGTAGCCATAGCCGCTTGGGAGCGGTGCGCCAGTTACAATTAGATCTCGCTCAAGATCGTCTGGTGCTTTACAACCTGGAAGGGGAGGTGATTGTTGTTGATGTTGCTTTACCTATGATGCCAACCACCATCTCGGTATATGATGCAAAAGGTTCAATTTATGAGCTGGCCATGCATAATAACGATATTATTATTGCTCAGCAAGGTGGTGTAAAAAAAATAGACTTTTCTGCTACGCCTCCGCAGTTGACTAATCAACGTTTAGACTCAGGTCAAGGGGTGAACTTTGGTGGTGAGCGCCGTCTTTTTATTGAAGATGATATTGCTTATGTTGCGGATTGGTTTTCAGGCATGCATATTTATGACATCAGTGATCCCGCACGGATTAAACTGATCTCCAGTTATCATACGCCGGGTTCGCCAAAAGGCGTGGTTGTCAAAGCCGGTTATGCCTATATTGCCGATGATGATCACGGCTTGCATATTGTGGATGTACACAACGTGCAGCAGCCAAAATACGCAGCGCATATATTAACACCGGGTTTGGCTTATATTCCCAAAATTGTGGGAGATCATCTTTATCTGGCCAGTCATCAGGGCGGTTTCCAAATACTCGATATCAGCAATCCACTGCAACCCAGTATCATCGCTCATATTGATACACCAGGGATGTCATGGGGGATCGATGTCGTGGATCATAAAGCTTATATCGCGGATGATGCAGCGGGATTGTTGATCTATGATGTGACCGAACCCAGCCATCCCGGTTTGCTGGGGCAGTTTAACCCTGAAGGTCGAGCGGAAGATGTACGGGTTAGAGATAATATTGCCTACGTTACTTTTTTTGACCAGGGGCTGATGGCTATTGACGTGGCAGATGCGGTTAGGCCTGAACTTTTGGCGATGCTGGCTACGCCAGGTAATGCACGGGGCATTGATCTGCATGAGAATTATGCCTATATCGCAGATTGGTTGGCCGGTGTTCATGTTGTTGATATCAGTGATGTGAACACACTGCGTTTGTTGGGCAGTTATGATACCAGCGGTGCCGCCTGGGGCTTGGCTTATAATAAGGGTCATCTTTTTGTTATGGACTGGTGGGGTGGGGTCGTTACGATTGATGTTAGCAATCCCCGAAAATTGACATTGAAAGATCGCTATCATGAGCGTGGCGTGGTTGAGCAAGTCGTTGAGCAAGGTCATTATCTTTATAGTGCAAATGGAGAAGGGGGGGTGCAAGTATTTGATAATAAAAACCCGCTCAACCCAACCTGGGTGACCGGTGTTGATTTACCTGGAAACAGCGTCGGGATTGCCATTAATGAGACACGAGCTTATGTCATTTCTGATGCGGGTTTATTGACTGAAATAGACATCAGCAATCCTTTCCAGGCTCATGCATTGCGACATATTGAATTGCGTGTTAATCCAAAAAAAATAATACTTAGTGAGTACGCCATTTTTATCATCACAGCTGAGCAAGCGCTTCTTCGTGTTGATGTGAGCGGGAAAAAGATGAGTCAAGTCCTGTGGTCTGGTGGCATAGTTAACGATATTGCTGGGTATTCAGATAAGTTATACGTTGCCTTACAGCAGGCTGAAGCGGGATTGATGGTGTTTGACTCCGATTTGAAACTAGTAAAAAAATACGACCTTCCTGTTGCCGCAAACTTGATTAGTGTTCGCTCAAATCAACTCGTAGCCTATCAAAACGATAAGTATTTAAGATTATATCGCTTAACGAGTACAGGTTTAACATTGCTGAATAAAATCAAGTTAAATGAGTCCATTACCGATTTGAGCCTGGCTGAGGGGGAACTATATGCTCTCGCTGCGTCAGGCTCGTTGTTAGAATATTCTGCTCCTGAATTAAAGCTGAAGGTTGAGTACCCATTAATCGGTCAACTGACCCGGTTTTGGCCTGGAGTTGACGCAGTTTATCTCGCCGGAAATACGATGATTACTGCATTGAAGCCATTACCCGAAGTGAACTTCATTCCTGATCAGGTGAATAAAAATCTGTTTAAAGCTATTTTCCCCCGGTTTATGCCTCTGGGCAGTTATGATCTTAATATAAACGCTGCGGGAATAGCCTACCCATACCCCAATGCCATTAAAATGAAAATGTCTTTTTCTAACGCCCGCATACATTGTGATAACCAAAGTTTGTGTGGCGACAGGGACTAAGTATATTAGAGAGGGCATAGGAAAAGTGGATGAGGGTGAAACTAGGAACCCGCTGCACAACCGCAAAAAGTACAGGTCGGAAAAACTCTTCACCTAAGATTGCGCACGCCTGGCTCTACTCGACTATGTTTTTAATCGCAGTTGTTACGTTGCATCAAATAAAGGATATATAATGTCGAAAATTACAGTTGAAGAATTAATCAAACAATTAGATGTAGTAGCTCAGACCTAATCTGACAGTTACCCGTTTTTTTAGGGTGTCTGTTAGTTTAGATTTGAGCTACTACACCTCAGTATTGCTTTTTTGAGCTTCCTGTTAAAAACCGATTTGGCTACACGACAACCGACTTTTTTTGCCCAGACTGCACGGCGTAATCCGTACATCTAAGCTTTAGCTTTTGTTAAAGCGGTTTTTAGTTTGTTTTCAGCATCTATTAACTCAGTTACTGCCTCAGCTCTTGCTTTTTTTCCGGCTTCAGAGATTTGAATGCTTTCTTCAATGGTGGTGATCAGTAGTGTATTGGCCTTTTTAATGGATTCAATATCAAATGTTCCACGTTCCAGTTGCTTGCGTATCTGTGCATTTGAAGTATTCAAATTTTTTGCATTGGATTCCAATAATTCATTGGTTAGGTCTGTGGCTGCTTGTAATGTTTTACCTGCTTGTGATGCACGGGAAATAGTCAGTGCCTGAGCCAGTTGGTTTTGCCACAATGGCACCGTATTTACGATGGTCGAGTTAATTTTATTAACGAGTCCTTTGTCATTCTCTTGCACCAAACGAATACTTGGCAAGGCTTGTAAAGCAACCTGACGAGTGAGTCGTAAATCATGTACACGCCTTTCAAGCTCATCTCTTGATGCGCGTAGATCACTGAGTGTTTGTGCATCTAAAACCTGGTCTGATTGCTCTGTTTTTTTTGCCAGTTCAGGGAGTTCTTTTTCATCCAGGTTTTTTAGTTTTATTTCACCAGCAGCGATATAAGTTTCAAGGTCATGGAAATAATTCAGATTGGCTTCGTATAATTTATCCAGGGAAATAATATCGGTTAAAAGTTGCGTTTTGTGACCTTCCAAACGATTCGTAATGGCATCAATTTGCCCTCTTACCGATTCATAGCGCTGTAAAATTTTTGCGACAGGATTGGCTTTACCCAATATTTTTTCAAAAAAAGAGGGTTTTTTGATTGAATCGATATCAAATCCTCGGAGAACGGAAACAACTTCATTTAATGCACCCCCAGCAGAGCCAAGATCTTTATTTTTTACACCATCCAGCATGTTCTCAGAGATTTCCGTGAGTTTATACTGAGTTTTTGAACCGAAATGCAGAATGCTTTCTGAATCCTGCATTTGAATTTCAGATACGAGTGAGGCAATGCTGGATTCGTTATTGGCCAGTATTGTATTGCTATCGTGTTCTTTGGGTAGATCGGCTGTGCTGCCTGTGCCTGGCAGTGTTGTTACCGTTGTACTTTCCATCACTTATTTCCCTCACTTTTCAGTCTTTGTGTTAATGCTTCAATTTACGCATTTTAAATTGAGTCTGTATCAACAGTTTGAGTCGCTTGATGATGCTCGTCAATGACTTTAAATGAAGACAAGTACAGTTTGCTGGTAAGACGCACACTATCAAGCTTATAAAGTTTTATAAAAAAGCTATTTTCTGCCCGTTTTCAGAGAAAAAACTGTATTATAACTTTCTTCGACTTAAGAGTTTAACCGAAACTTTCTGCATTAATATCTATAGGGTTGTTTCGAGTCATGTTACTGGATATACTGAACTCGCTATGAATTTCTATCGTCAGATGAGCAAACGAACAATGCTATTGTGGAGCTTATTGCTGATATTATCGCTATTGTGCGCGCAGGGTGTTACGTTACATATCCATAATTTGGGTCACGAACATACAGAGCTACATAGCCTCACTCCTGATATTAATGAAACAAACGATCACCCTTATTTAAGCAGGGCGCATTTTTCTCATGATGCCTCTCATGAAGCGTATCATGATGAGGTGATATCGGAGATTGATATCAGTCCAGATGGGCTATTGAAAAAAATGGCCAATAATCTTATTGTGATCGCTCTGTTCATTTTTTTATTCACCTTGGCAAGGCTTGTTTCTTCAGCCCATTTTGTTCGACCCTTCCGAAAGAAAAAATTGATTATTCAGGAGCATTACGTCCTTTCTCCGCCTTTACGGGCACCTCCTCAGCACTAAATTTTTCTGAAAACTTTCACCTTAAGCTAGCGCTAAGCTTTCCAGGATAAATTATTAAAATCAATTTGTTGTGCCTGAACGATACCCATGACACCTGAATCCATAAGTACTATGGGGGGTATAGCAATCGTATGTAAGGAGTGTGTAATGTGGAGATGTTTTTTTATAGCGGCACAAACGGAGAGACGAATGGCCTTATTTTTTTTACTTTTATTCAGTTCAGCCGTGAGTGCAGCCCCAACTTTAGAGGCGAAGGCACGCACGATGAGCTTGCATGAAGCCGTGACCAAAACCATTGAACACAACCCGGAACTACGAGCCTTTGACTATCAAATTGAAGCACAGCAAGGGCGCGTGCTGCAAGCGGAGTTGGCACCCAGCCCTGAATTAAATTTCGAACTCGAAGATGTGTTAGGCACGGGAAATAATAAAAGCGTAGACAGTGCGCAAGCAACACTGAGTATTAGTTGGGTGCTGGAACGCGGAGTTCGACAGCGTCATATTGATGCAGCTCGCGCCGGTTCTTCCTTGGTTGCTGTTGAAGCGGATATCAGGCAATTGGATGCCGCAGCTGAAACCGCACGTCGTTATCTGGCCAGCTTGGCCTACCAGGCTCGTGAAGTGAATGCGGATAAAACCGTTCAGCTCGCAAAAGAAACCATTAAAGTGGTAGATAAACGCGTGAAAGCAGGTAAAACACCGGATGCTGAACGGCTCAGAGCTCAAGCTGAATGGACTCGCAGAAAGTTGGAACGCAAAGACATTGACTATAAAAGAATTTCAGCGAATCGTCGTTTGGCGGCTCAATGGGGAGAGACCATACCTACTTTTTCACGAGTTGAAGGTGATATTACTCGTCCTATTCAGGTGGCATCCTTTGTAACCCTTAAATTGCAGCTAGCACAAAACCCTGAATTCGAAAGACTATTGTCAGACCAGCTTCTAAAAAAAGCCGAGTTACAGCTCGCACTGGCTCAAAAAAAACCAAGCTGGCGTGTGAATGCAGGGGTTCGTCATAATAACAGAGACCATGATCAAGCCCTTGTCGCGGGCATTAGCATCCCCTTTGGCAAACGCACACTTAACCCAGGCCGTATTGCGGAAGCGCGTGCTAATCTGGCTCAAACTAACCGTGAAGAGCACGCGGCACGGATTCGCATCGAAACAGCGCTCTATGTCATCTATGAAAAATTGCAACGCAGTTTGTATGTTATTGAAACTGTGCGTAACGAAATTATACCTCCCCTTGAGCAAGCACTCACTCAAACTCGTCGCGCATACCAGCTTGGACGCTACAGTTATTTAGAGTGGCGGAGTGTTCAGGATGAGGTTCTGGATGCGCACAATACCCTCATTGAAGCCAGTATTGATGCTCATCGTAATATTATTGAAATTGAACGATTAACGGGCGTGCGTTTGATACAGCCAACCCTTCACTTAAAACAAACAGCACCAGGAAAACGGCTATGAAAAAAATGGTGAAAAATTCTATATTGCTATTTCTATGGGCGATTTTTCTCACCGCTTGCGGTAACGTAGATTTAGAAAAAACAATGCCAGAAAAAGAGGCTCATGGTGAAACGATTGAGGCAGAACCGGAAAAAGGTCCGCATCGAGGGCGATTATTTAAAGATGGCGATTTCATCCTTGAACTGGCTATTTTCGAGACGGGTGTGCCGCCAGAGTTTCGTGCCTGGGCAACAAAAAATAACAAAGCATTGGCACCTGAAGCGATCGATCTTGATATTACTTTGACTCGTCTGGGTGGTAAACAAGAAAACATCAAATTCAAGCCTCAGGGTGACGTTTTACGCGGTGATACCGTTATTTATGAACCCCATTCATTCTCTGTTGCGATCAAAGCAACTCACGATGGGTTAACACATACCTGGCAATACGATAGTTTTGAGGGCAGGACTGAAATTGAAGCTGCGGTAGCCGAAGCTCTAGAAATCGGCACCACGGTTGCAGGTTCTGTGCTGATGCAAGAAACCATCACGGTATACGGTCAGATCGCAGCCAATAATGAGCGTCTGCGAAAAATCACCGCTCGCTTTGATGGCATGATTAAATCAGTCTCACCCGCACTGGGTGAACAGGTTCGCAAAGGTCAAAAATTGGCGACGGTTGAAAGCAATGAAAGCTTGCAACTGTTTACGGTAAATGCGCCTATCAATGGCGTCATTATTCAACGTGATGCTAACGTCGGCGAACAAACGGATGGACGTCAACTGTTCACAATTATGGATACCCGTTCTGTTTGGGCGGAGCTTTTCATCTTCCCTAGTGATTTACATCAAGTAAAAATGGGTGCCCCCGTGACCATTACCGATACAACAAGCAAGCAATCGGCCAACGGCAAAATCTCTCAAATCAACATAACGGCTGAAACCGATCAAACGGTTAAGGTGCGCGTCGTATTGAATAACAAAAAAGGCCAACTTCGCCCCGGACGTCATATTAGCGCCGCAATAACCGTGAGAGAACACGCCGCCGCTTTAGCGGTGAAACGAACCGGTCTACAAGCTTTCAGGGATTTCACGGTAGTTTATGCGCAAATAGGAGAGCAGTACGAGGTTCGTATGCTCGATCTTGGCCTGCAAACAGGTGAATGGGCTGAAGTGTTGGGTGGCCTGGAACCGGGTACCCGTTATGTCAGCGAAAACAGCTACGTCATCAAAGCCGACATTGAAAAATCCGGCGCCGCTCACGATCATTAAAGGCCACTCATTATGCTAGAAGCGATTATCAAATTTGCACTTGCCCGCCGAGGATTAGTGATGGCGCTCGTCCTTATCGTGATGGGTTTGGGCGTGTGGAAATTTACCCAATTGCCGATTGACGCCGTACCGGATATTACCAATGTTCAGGTTGTCATTAATACGGCCGCACCCGGTTATACCCCACTGGAAGCAGAGCAACGGGTGAGTTTCCCCGTAGAAACGGCGATGGCGGGGTTACCCAAGCTATCCTATACTCGCTCACTTTCACGCTATGGCTTATCGCAAGTGACGGTGGTATTTGAAGAAGGTACGGATATTTATTTTGCCCGACAATTAGTCCATGAACGTCTGAGTACCGTCAAGGCCAATCTACCCTTTTCGTTAGAACCTGCCCTGGGTCCGATTGCAACGGGGCTGGGTGAAATTTTCATGTTTACCGTCGATGCCGAACTCAATGCCAAAAATAGTGATGGTAGCTTGATTACACCCATGGATTTGCGCTCCGCGCATGACTGGATTATTCGCCCACAATTAATGCGCGTTGCCGGTGTCGCTGAAATTAATCCCATTGGGGGGTTCAAAAAAGAAATTTTGGTCGCACCTGAGCCAGCCAAATTACTGGCTTACCAAATGGACTACTCAGAGCTGGTACACGCCATCCAAAATAATAACAACAACCGGGGCGTGGGCTTCATAGAACATAACGGTGCACAGTGGTTGATGCGTGTCCCCGGTCAAGCCAGCACACTCACTGACCTGGGTAATATTGTTATTCGTCAGCATCATGGCATTCCCATTCGCATCAAAGATGTAGCTCGCGTTAGTTTGGGTAAAGAATTACGCTCGGGTGCGGCCACACAAAATGGTCGAGAGGTGGTGATGAGCACGGTCTTTATGTTAATTGGCGAAAACAGCCGTACCGTTGCTAATGATGTTGCTCTCAAATTGGAAGAAATTAAAAGTAGTTTGCCCGATGGTATCACTGTCACTGCAGTTTACAACCGAACCACGTTAGTGGATAAAACACTGGCAACGGTTAAAAAGAATCTTTTGGAAGGCGCATTGTTGGTCATCGTTGTTCTTTTTCTGTTTTTAGGGAATATTCGTGCCGCGATATTAACTGCAGCGGTTATTCCTATTGCCATGTTAATGACTATCACGGGCATGGTACAAACTAAAACCAGTGCCAATCTGATGAGCCTGGGCGCATTAGATTTTGGTTTAATCATTGATGGCGCGGTTATTATAGTAGAAAACTGCATGCGTCGGTTGAGTGACGCCTATCATAAAGATGGACTTTCACTCAGTGAACGTTTGGCCATTGTCTTCGAGGCCACTCGGGAGGTGATTCGTCCCGCACTTTTTGGGGTGTTCATTATTACGGCGGTTTATATTCCCATATTCGCGCTCAGTGGCGTAGAAGGGAAAATGTTTCATCCCATGGCCATCACAGTGATCATTGCTTTGCTCAGCGCGATGATTTTATCGATTACCTTCATCCCGGCTGGTGTTGCACTGCTCTTTAAAAAACCCATAAAAGAGAAAAAAAACAGAGCCGTTCAGGCGGCACGTTCACTCTACAAACCTATTTTATTGCTCTCCCTGAAGCTGAGATGGTTGGTTGTTGCTCTGGCGATTACTTGGGTTGTTTTTTCTGCTTTTTTAATTCCAAAGCTCGGCTCCGAATTCGTGCCTAATCTTGATGAAGGAGATATTGCGATGCACGCATTGCGCATTCCGGGCACCTCTCTTACCGAGGCCATCCATCTGCAAAAAATATTGGAATCAGAAATAAAAAAACTACCGGAAGTCGAAAGAGTGTTTGCCAAAATCGGTACTGCTGAAGTGGCAACTGATGCAGTGCCACCTAGTGTAGCGGATAACTTTATTATTCTTAAACCACGGGAAGAATGGCCAGACCCTAACAAAGAAAAAACTCAATTCATTGCTGAATTAGAAGCCTTAGTGACACCGATTCCGGGCAATCGTTATGAGTTTTTGCAGCCTATTCAAATGCGCTTTAACGAACTGATTTCAGGCGTTCGCTCTGAAGTTGCAGTCAAAATATTTGGCGACGATTTTGATCAACTTATTGCACTGGGCCACCAGCTGGAAAAGGTCATCGGGAATGTACCGGGGGCTGCCGACGTCGCCGTAGAACAAACCACGGGATTGCCGGTCATGACGATCGTCCCCAAACGTGAAGCTATGGCGCGTTATGGTTTGAGCATCGTTCAGTTACAGGATTTACTGGCAACGGCACTGGGTGGTACCGTCGCCAACCCACTATATGAAGGAGACCGACGCGCCAACATCGTCGTTCGACTAGCCGAACATCTACGCACCGATGTCGATGCCTTATCCGACCTACCCGTAATGCTGAAAAAGGATTCGTATGTCCCTTTAAAAGAAGTTGCTGATCTGCAATTAGTCATGGGCTATAGTCAGGTTTATAGAGAAAATGGCAAACGTCGTGTCGTGGTTACAGCCAACGTTAGAGGCCGCGATCTAGGCTCCTTTGTTCAGGATATTCAGCAGACCATAAAACTAAACGTCGATATGCCTGCGGGGTATTGGCTGGAATATGGCGGCACTTATCAAAAATTGCAATCCGCAACACAACGACTCTCTATTGTGGTTCCGCTCACCTTGGCGCTCGTCATAGCATTACTCATTATGGCGCTAGGCTCGATTAAAGATGCCCTTATTATTTTTTCGGGGGTGCCATTAGCACTGACAGGCGGCGTGATCGCGTTGTTATTGCGAGATATTCCCTTTTCAATTTCAGCCGCAGTAGGTTTTATCGCGTTATCTGGGATTGCGGTATTGAATGGCCTGGTTATGCTCTCTTTCATCCGCGATCTGCGCATTCATGGCCAAACACTCCATGATGCCATTATAGAAGGCGCTTTAACACGCTTACGTCCGGTGTTAATGACGGCCCTAGTGGCCGCCCTAGGCTTTGTTCCGATGGCGCTGAATACGGGCATCGGTTCAGAAGTGCAACGACCACTTGCAACCGTTGTTATCGGTGGCATTATTTCATCGACATTACTGACCTTAGTGGTCCTGCCTGCGCTCTATCGATTGACCCATGGTCAAAGCCTTTCTAAAAAATAATTGATATATACCCATGGCGTTTGAAATTTAGGTGTTGAGTGTGCGCCCTCTTCATTTTTTGGCAAGGTGAAATATATATGGTCCTGGGTATTTACAGGCAGGTACGCAGCGAGGAACGGAGTGCGCTTGCTGCTGACCTGATGGTTGTTGATACTTGCCAATGTCCTACTGACAAAGATATTCAAATATTATTGAAACAAAAATTGGACAGGTAAGAGCAGAAACTGGGATCGAATAGAAGCGGTTCACCGCGTAAATCAGAGGTTGATAAAAATAAGGCAGCATAAATTTTATGCTTTAGGCGACAACTCTTTTGAAAAACACCGTTATACGCCATGGAGAGCGAAGCGAAGGCGGTGAGCCCCCCGATGCAGTAGCCGATTTTTGACAGGGAGGTCAAAAATCGATCACGAGGTAGCGATATATTGCTCAAGTTATTTTGTCACGCCTTTTTAGGTCATGGCCTTTAACTCATAAAGAAGTTCCAAAGCTTGCTTAGGCGTCAAATTATCCGGGTTGCTGCGAATGAGTTTTGTCAGTGCTGGTTGTTCTGGTGTCTCAAATAATGAGATTTGTTGTGAGGGGTTTATTTTGTCTGTATTGACGACGGCTTGTTTCTCAAGTTCAATTAATCGTTGGCGTGCGTGCTGAATCACGTCGGCAGGGACACCTGCCAATGCGGCGACTTGTAAGCCATAGCTTTGATTGGCGGGGCCCGATTTTACTGCATGTAAAAAAACAATTTTTTCGCCATGTTCAATGGCATCCAGATGTGCATTATCAACCGTTTTCAGGGTTTCAGGCAGAGTCGTTAACTCAAAATAATGGGTAGCAAATAAAGTAAGCGCCTGAATTTTTTTACCGAGATGAAGCGCGCTTGCCCAAGCCAGGGATAAACCGTCAAAGGTGCTGGTGCCTCGACCTACTTCATCCATCAGCACAAGACTATGGGGCGTGGCGTTGTTCAGAATGTTCGCCGTTTCCGTCATTTCTACCATAAAAGTCGAATGTCCACTTGCTAAATCATCTGACGCACCAATGCGAGTGAAAATTCGGTCTAAAGGGCCGAGCAATGCATCGCGAGCAGGAATAAAACTGCCTATATGGGCGAGTAACGAAATCAATGCAGTTTGTCGCATATAAGTAGATTTACCCCCCATGTTAGGCCCGGTAATAATCAGCATTCGAGTCTGATCATTGAGTATGACCGAGTTGGGTACAAAGGGCGTGTCCAGAGTGTGTTCTACTACCGGGTGCCTACCGTCTGTTATTTCCAGGCAAGCTTGATCTGTGAGTTTGGGTTGACAATAATTTAAGGTGAAGGCGCGTTCAGCTAGGTTGACTAGCACGTCAAGTTGCGCGATGGCAGTTGCTGTTTTTTGTAGTTCTGGAATGAAGGGCAGTAGTGTTTCGAGTAAGGCTTCATAAAGTAATTTTTCTCTGGCTAAGGCGCGTTCTTTTGCAGTGAGTGCTTTGTCTTCGAACTCTTTCAGTTCAGGTATAATATAACGCTCAACACTTTTTAAAGTTTGTCTGCGAATATAGTCAGCAGGTACTTGCTCTGACTGGTTGCGACTGACTTCAATATAGTAGCCATGAACCCGGTTGTAATTAACTTTTAGCGTATGGATTCCGGTACGTTTTTTCTCTTTAACTTCAAGGTCAATCAAAAATTGACCCGCGTGATCATTTAATGTTCGGTATTCGTCCAGTTCGCTGTCATAATTCATTGCGATTACGCCGCCATCGCGAATCAGCATGGGTGGGTTTTCGATCAAGGCGCGGCTAAGCAAAGTATATAGTTCCGGGAAAGCATAGATCACATTATTGAGTTCAGCAAGCAAGGGGCTGCTTGTTTCTTCTAGTAACTGTTTAATTTCAGGTAACAAACAAAAGGCATTACGCAGTTGACAGAGGTCACGCGGACGGGCACTTTTTAGTGCGACTCTGGCCAGTATTCGTTCAATATCACCGATACCATTGAGTTGTTCTTTATATTTATCGTAGTTATGATCATCTAATAAAGTTGCAATTGCGAAATAACGGTTTTGTAGTTGCTCATGATTACGGATAGGTTGATTTAACCAGGAACGCAACATGCGGCCCCCCATCGGGGTGACTGTTTTATCCAGTACCGCACATAAAGTAAATTCTGTACTGCCATGGAGATTGAACTCTATTTCCAGATTGCGGCGTGTGGCGGCGTCGAGAATAACGGTTTCATCACGGCGTTCGTGGCGTATTGTTTGTATATGGGGTAGGGCGGTACGTTGTGTTTCTTTTGCATATTGTATGAGACAACCTGCCGCCTGGATGCTGGTGGTTAATTCAGCGCAGCCAAAACCATCCAGATTTTTAGTTTTCATTTGTGCGGTTAGCAGGCGCTGGGCGGTTTCAAAATCAAAATACCAGATGGCTTGTCGTCGTACTCCGGGTTGATCGGTATGGCTAATAGCAGAGTTGATGGTTTCGCTGATCAGCAGCTCAGCAGGACGTAGGCGTGCCAGCTCATCTATACAGGCTTCTTGACCCACAACTTCCATTAAACGGATTAATCCAGCTGACAAATCGAGTGTAGCGATGCCATATTGTGCACCTTCACAGTGTATCGCCGTAAGTAACGTTTCCTGACGTTCATTCAGCAGCGCTTCGTCGGTGAGGGTACCGGGTGTTAAAATACGCACCACTTTACGTTCAACGGGTCCCTTGGACTGGCTTGGGTCTCCGGTTTGTTCGCATATGGCAACGGACTCACCCAGCTTGACCAGTCGAGCCAAATAATTTTCCGCAGCATGGTGTGGTAAACCGGCCATAGGAATAGGTTCGCCAGCGGATTGTCCACGTTTGGTTAAGGTGATATCTAATAGTTGGGATGCTTTTTTGGCATCATCAAAAAATAATTCGTAGAAGTCTCCCATACGGTAAAAAACAAGGGTGTCAGGAAACTCTGCCTTGATGCGTAAATACTGCTGCATCATAGGTGTGTGTTGGTTTGTTTTCTCTTTAGCTTTCATGGTGTTATTCTTTTTTATCTGTTAATTTATAAGATATATTTCATATTTTTCTGTCTCATAAGGTCTCAGTGAGTATCATAGAATATCATCCAATCTCACTAAAAAGTGTAACTTGTAGTGTAACTTTTTTAGGTTAAGTTACGTTGATATTGACAGGTTACACTTTTATTCAGAATGCCGAACAAACTGAAACCAATTCAAGGAGATGTCCATGGCAACAGCACAGAATACCAAACCTCTATCTTCTAGGACAGTAGAAGTGATGAAGCTGGGAGATAAAATCAAGGCTGATACAGGAGAAAACACCGGTTTGCGGGTAAGATGTGGTGCTACTAGTGTAGTGTATTAAACTAATTATTGAGATGGTAATGCCGTTCTTGCGCGGCCAACTTTCATAAAAATTTCTTCAGCAGACTTTGTCCAAACAAACGGCTTCTTCTTTTCATTGTGAGTATCGATGTAAATCATAATAGCTTGCTCTAGTTCTTTTACGGATGT